>Ga0209489_103611_pt1 | contig 29850 bp, 16 predicted proteins | sample SiratrowhiteBW_FD_187527 | JGI IMG/M metagenome (GOLD analysis project Ga0209489, IMG submission 187527) | Root nodule microbial communities of legume samples collected from California, USA - Siratro white BW (SPAdes) (version 2) | ecosystem: Host-associated > Plants > Roots > Nodule | place...
GAAGGTTGGGTTTCTTTGGCAGATTCATCGGAAGACAAATGAAAAGTTTGGGTTTTTTCTTTTTTGGGTTTTGAAGATTCAGGGTTTTGCCTGGCTCTATGGGGAGAGGCAGTGGGTAATGACCAAGTTGACTTTGGCTGGAAATAAGAAGAAGGATTTTGGAAAGAAGTATACGGCTGGGTAGCATTAAACAGAGAGGGAAAAGAGTCAGCCTGCTGTCTTTGTTTGGCAGCAATATAGTCATCCAACTCCTTTATCTGGGCTTTGAGTCTCCTTATTTCCCTTTCTTTTGCATGTGATGCTTCTCCAAACATCATACTTTTCCATTCTTCTTCTCATCTGGAAAAATCCTCTAACCAAAAACAGTAGCTAAGATAATATTAAAATTTAAGATTCATAAAGAGTGTAATCTAAGAGAAAATAATGAAAAAAACGTGAAATAGAGGCGCTAACAATAATCTAAGGCCGTCATCGACTGAGAAGGTTAATATACCTGAAAATAAAAAATGTTTAGGCCAACACAACGTAGACAGATATTTAAATTATTTAGATTATATAGAGTCTTGACGATCGAGAATGTTTAGGCCAGCAACTTCCAGAAACCGAGATCATCCGATAAAATCATCAACCCGTAAATCACCGATAAGGCTGAGATGTGATAATTAGAAAAAAAAAATCTCGACATGATTAAAGAAGAAAAAATTTTGCGGTTAATTAAGCAATGACGATCATTTAAAACTAATCATCTCACTTAAGCCACAATCAAATTAAAATTAGAAAAAATTTGGATCATCTTCATGACTAAAAAAGTAAAAATTAATTAAAAATATTAAAAATATTATAAATAGACAATTATTCTTAAAATATAAACTATTGATATCATTATTTACTTTAAAATTATATTAATATAATGACTTAAGTATTGAAATATCTTTACGCACATTCTTACTTTTTGAAATTGAGACTCACCAAAATTAATAAAAAGACCATGAACCGAAGACTTCCAATTAATTAATAGAAAATATGTGACTTTATAAAGGTTGTCTTAACCTTTAAAGAATATAAACCAAACATAACAACTACATTACTTTATAAAGGTTATCTCAACATTTTAAGAATAGAAATCAAATATAACAACTACATATATTTATGTTTAGGAAAATTCTTTTTACGAAACTTGTAAATCTTAAATAGTTTATTGTTTCTCTTTAGGACAAATTTAAAATGATTTGATCTCTTTTACACTAAAAAAACATGTAAATCAGCGGTCAAAATTATGTCTCTAAAATAAGAGAAGATGCAAATAACAGCAATTAAATCCATACTAAACTGCTTCTAAAAAATCCAGAAAAAAATATAATCTTTCAAACTTATAACAGCTTAAAAATAAAAAATATAGTGTCAGCTTGTAAGACAATGAAAAAAATTAATTTTAAATTAAATAAAAGTCATAATGTCGGGTTAACAATAGCATCAGCCAGACCGACACTAAATTTTATGGATCTATTAATTAGGTTTACATTTTTTTTTCTCATTTGATCTTTCTTTTTTGCTTTATTATCGGTTCACTGTCATGTGAGCTTCCTGCTCTTCCTTCTTATCGCTTTATCTCTAATTCACCTAATAACAATGTTAGTTCAAAAATTTTCCCTTTTGATCCACTACAATCCACGAGTTCATTCTTCTCACTGAAGTTGATTGCTTCAAAGACGGTGGGCTTAGACATTGTTGGTTTAGTCTAAAGACAATAGTTTTTACTGGTGCAAAAAGTGGTTTTTCATCTACGGTGAGTGATTTTCTTTCTTGCTCTTTGAAATGCATTCTTCTTCTCCTTATTGAAAGTCCATTGTCTTTGGTCTAAAGATGGTAGTTTAGGTGGTTATGGTTTAGTCTAAAGGGCGGTTTCGAGTTTCCCAATGGTGCGTTTGAATTGTGAGTCCAACTATCGAACCTTGGACAATGGTTAGGTAATATATATATATATATATATATATATATATATATATATATATATATATATATATATATATATATATATATATATGAGATTGATTAGTGTATTATTTTGGGAATCGTCTAGAAGAAGATATCATGTTGCTAGTAATATATTGGAATCATATAAATAAAAATTACCAGATAATAAAAGTTGAATAAGGTTCATATGAGTGATTGGGAATTGTAAAATAATTTGTTAAAACAAGTTATATAGATTAACTCATATAAGAATGATTGATTCATATGTGTATGTGACTGTGTGAATTTCACAATCGGAGTGTAGTAAGTGCATATCTCTAAGTTTAATTTAATATATAAGTATTTTAGAAGTATAGTCAAATATTTGTGTATATTGCGAATTTCTAATTATTATAAATATAATGTATGAAAAGGTGATGAATTATATGTTTTGTATTGGATTAATTGAAAGTTGTTACAATTATATTGAAAACATTTTTAATTGCTAACTCATCTTACTTTTTGTATTATGTTTGTTTTAAAATATGTGATAATAGTGTGTTACACTGAAGTAGATGATGTATAGGTAGTATATTTTGTTTTGATATTTATTTTAAAATTTATATATATATGACAAATTCAATATTACCAAATAGATAGGATAATATTACCAAAAAAATAAACTATGGTCACTCATAAGTGTTATTTGAGTGACTTCTCCAAATTATAATTTTTTAAGTACTTGTCTGAGCCAAATAAGCTTACAAGTAGCTGAGGCCAAGCCTTTAAGTAAGTGTCATTTTGGAATTGACACAGAAAAAATAGATGAAATATAAATATAAAAAGGTTGAGATAATCCATGGTAACTTAGAGTAGTATAATTCGGAGAGAGATTACAACTACAATGTATACCTTTAAGGAGGGCCATGGGAATATCATATTCAAGTCTTGGAACTGGAGGTGATGGGGGAGTTGGCACTAGAAGATAGTCATTTGGTAGACAATGAAAAATCTATTAGTGCTATGTACACTTGAAAGGTTGGTGTAGGTGGGGGAGCTTTAGGTAAACAAGACATAACAGGAGGATCACAACCAACTGGGATATTGACGACTTGATCAGATAGAGACTCAGTAATGAGAAGGAGGAAACTTAAAGATAGCAAAGACTTAATGAAGGTGACATCTATTGAAATGTAACAATGTTTAAGAGAGAGAAACATTTATACTCTTTCTGTGACCTAATAAATACTAAAAAGACATTTGTGTGACTTAGCAGAGAATTTATCAAGACTAGAACTAAAATTGTGAATGAAACATGTGGACCCAAAGACTTTAGGAGCTAATGGATGGATATGTTCATGAGGAAATAAAATAGAATGAGAAATTTTGTTATCTATAACTAAAGATTACATGTGATTAATGAGGTAACATACACTGAGAACAATAATCGTCCAAAAAGCATTGAATACCTCAATGGATTAAAATTGTGCGAGTTGTTTTAACGAGATGTGTATTCTTGGGCTCGGTCACCCTATTTTGTTAAGGTGTATAAACACATGAGGTTTGATGAAGAATACTATAAAAAGCAATACAATTTTGAAAAGAATGAAGAAGATACTACATGCATGATCACTGTGCAAGGTTCAAACAGAAATTCTGAATTAATTTTTAATTTCATTAATAAAGATTGAAGTATTAAAAACAACTCAAAACGATTTTTCATTAAAAATAACCAAGTACATCTAGAATAATCATCAATAAAAGTAATAAAATGCTGAAATTCTAAATTAGACTTTGTCGCAACCGGGGTCACAACGGAAACAGCGATCCACAAGAGAAAAATTAATAATTTAAAAATTTAAGAAAAGGAGTCGCCACCATAGTTTATATGAAAAACTATGGAAAAACTAGAATAGGATAAGCAAGTCTGCGAAAATCGGATTTCGGGTTCGGGAGTCAGTTACGTGTGGGGAAGGTATTAACACTCCCACAGCGCCCGTCCTAAGACGGTACCTTTAATTAAAGGAATAAAATAAGTGTGATTTTGTATAATGTTTATTTTCTCAAAGAAAAAAAAAGAAAAAAATACAAATAAAACAGAGAAAAATATTTTTTATTTTTGAAAAAGGGCCCGACAAGGGTTGACCTTGCTCTTACGTATCTCCATCAAGGGGGAGAATCAGGGTTACGTAGTTCTTTGGATAAGATTGTTTGTTGGTTTGATGTTTTTAATTATTTGAAAATTTTAATATTTTTATTATTTTTATAAAACTTCATTTTGGATATCATTAGACGCGTACAACCTTTTTGATAATCAAAAGAAATTAAAAATCTTTCAAATTAAATCCCATAACGCGGACGGCCATTTAGGAATTCAAATTTTATTTAAAACCAAAAGAAATTAAATCTCTTAAATTAAATCCCATGATGCAGACTGCCATTTAGGAATTCAAATTTATTTTATATGATTGCGGAAATGGTTTCAAGGTGGTTGAGTTGTGTTTTATATGCTTGCTAAATAGTTTCATGTTCAAGGTGTCCTGTTTGACCCAATAAATGAGCACACTAAATTATGAATAAAGATAGAAATAATATTTTTTAGACCAAATTTGAGTACAAAAACAAGGGTCCCCCTGACTCACAGGGTTTCCCTCTAACCTATAACTGCCTAATCCAAAATTTATGTGAAAATAAGTGCCTAATCCAAAATTAATATGAAAATAACTGCCTAATCACTCTCTAGTACAGAATTATAACTACCTAAATAATCATGTGCGAGTTAGCCATTATTGAAAATCAATTCATGTGCCCATGGAGCAAACTTCTTTTTGAGCTGGTGTGAAGGATAGGCTCACTATTAGCTAGTGCTTAAATCGGCAAGAGCACAGTTTTGGTCACTTGTGAATTGATTTTTCTGATAAGCTTGTGCTTTCAGGTACAAGCCCAGGGATGATTTTATTTTCAGAAGATAATTTTTTGCATGTGTGGATAAAATCACATTTGAATGTAAATTATGATAACTTCTCTTCAGTTGATTTTAAGTACTACAAAGCACATGGCTGTAATAGATTCAATTATTGCTGATGCAATATCTCCAAGGTCTGATGGATCACACGGTTTGAGCGTAGAAGATGCAGAGTATATATCAAACTTGTACCTGGAGGTTATATTCTTTGTGTGTTCAATTATAATAGAGTCTGTCATGATGATTTAGGAGTAAAGTAATATAAAGTGTTTTCTTATATATCTGTTAAACTAGTTATTTTTCTCATGATTCAACCAGTTAATATTATAAATATTTATAAACTTATGCTTGTGCATGAAAGTACTGTTATTTATAAACTTATGCTTATGCATGAAAGGACTGTTATTTGTGCTCTAGTGCATCTGCCTTGAATAATATTTATGGCTTTTACTTTCTCCCTATTATTTCCTGTAAAAAAAAAAAATCTTTTGTTTTCCTAAACTTGTATTTAGTTTTTGAATAGAACAATAGTATTTTAAACATTTGATAGTTTGTTTGATTTTACTAGTGATGATCCTTTTTATACTGATATTTCTATTGGTAAACCTTCGGCACTTTAAGTAAGCTTAGATACCTTAAAATTTTTATTCCAACATGTCTATATTAATATACCAGTTTGTGGACTGTATTGGAACCATACATGATGTAAGGAAAGCGTGTAATCGGCACATAAAATTGTTTCCAGACTCTGCCCGGAAAGATTTACATGAGCAATCTACTAGACACAGAAAATTGCCTAATTTGATGGACAGGAGGGAAGAGATTTCTATTGTCATTCCTAATCAAGCATCTATAGATTCTATTTCTAATTTGCAGGCACATTTACGTAAACAATACAAGAAAGCAGCATTGCTGAAATGTTGTGACAACCAGTGTGATGCTACTAATGATGGAGGAAAAATAAAAATACTCGATCTAATGATACAGATACATACAAGCTTCAAATTATGGAATTAGATGACAAAATAGAAGAAAATGGGATAGAATTTTCACCCCGTTTCTGAGGAACCAAGAGACAATGATCCTGAAAATCATGTATCATCTTCCAATTTAGTGGAAGTAAAAGAGGAATCAACCAAAGTTAAGAATATAAAAAATAGTTCTGAATCTGATGTTTCATCAGAAGAATTTTTACGTCAAACTGGCTGTGGAAACCAATCCTCACAAGCTTTGCAAACACCCTCAAAGGAGAGTATTGCTTTTTCCAAAGTTAAGTGTGAGGTCGAGTCTGAAGAATTGAAGCCACGTTCTCCGAAAAGCATATCATTGAAACCTCAGGAAAGCACATGTCCTGATTCAGGACAAATAGTATCTCAGGAGTGTCTAGCAATTCCAGAAAGCCATAAGTCAAATAGTAGCGCAATAATTGGTGGTCATACCATAAATCAGGACAACTCTGCTAGCACTCAAGATTCTGAGTATACCCAAGTTTGCAAAAGCCCATATTCAGCACGCCATCGAGATCAGAGAGCAAGAAAACCATTTCTACCACCTCGGTCTTCTGGTAATAGTGTGGTGGAAATTGGCATAGAAAGAGAAATGCTGGTCAATTTAAAGGTCCCAAATTTGCAGCACCAACGGCAGTAGCGATCGCCACAACAGATTCATCCACCTGAAGCAGGTGCACCAATGGCTGGTGTTTCAGATTACTCCTCTCAATCTGTGTTGCAAGTTCAGCAATGCAGTCCAGGACAAAATCAGTTTCAATCTACTGCTACTACTATGGGTTAATGGCAGCTCAATTTTGGCCTATGCAAAACATGCAGATGCAGAACACTTCATCTCAGTCTCAAACACCGGTCAATACCACATCACTTGTATTACAACATCCAATGCAAGGCAATGGCCAATATGGATATATGCAGAATACCCAAGAATATAGTCAGTTATGCCAATACTATTACTACCAGCAGCAGCAGCAGCAGCTGCAACTACAACAACATTATATTCAATTACAGCAGCAACCATTCCAGCAGGAACAATCACAACAACTCCAACATAGTCCTCTGGAACCTCTTTATTTTTAACACATTTATTTTTAACACATTACACATGGATAATTGTCTATATCAATATTAATTTATTTTTAACACTGGTAAAACAAATTTAATCACATTTATCACTTAATTAATCATGTCTTTCTGATCCACAATGCAGAATGTGGTGATCAGTGTAACTTCGCTGCACCTTTGAAAGCAAAAGTAATGAGACAAAAATTGACAACTATATTAAGTAATTGAGCATCTCGATGTTCTGGTGTTTGCTGTTTTTATTTCTGTCAAACTGGGACTAACTTACAAGAACTGATGTGCTGCTGATGAGCATCTCAATATTCTATTTCAATATCAAGCCAAAACAGTGGTAACCACTCCAATGTTGGAGGTGTTGGTGGGGGTGGCATCTTTGTGCCCATGCTTATCCTCATTATTGGATTTGATGCAAAATCAGCAATAGCAATCTCAAAATGTAAGAACTAGCATTCCATGATTTACCACCAAAAAAGTGTTTGCACATTAATTTTTCACAGCAATTCATATATGATGATCTTGATAATGTCAATAAACTTCAAGTCGGAACAAACAATCCTTATAAAATGTATATTTATCACATGATTTAAATGTTAATATACATATGCATAAACAAGTATCTTTTCCATAAAAATATTTCTGTGGCATTGACATTGACACCATTCATTGCATTCTTTAATGTGCAGATTAGTTTTATTCAGTCTCAACCTTAAGAGCAGTTTCCTTCATTGCAAGCTTTCGTTTATTTTGAATTTGGTGGACAAATTCAAAAACTACTACATGTAACTTCACAGTAGGCTTACGATTAGAAGGGATAGAATTCCCTAACCCTGCCCTTCTTAATGCGCGAGCTAGACACCTTTCACCGAATTGATGATGAGTAGGGCATGCAGGAGGAACCATGGTTTTCAGTACAGGCTTATTACAAAATGAAGGCCCTGTTGGCAAACTGAATAAAGAAAAGATTTGCGTCAATTAAACTATAATACTACATGAAATAAAAAAATAACCAAGTTTTTTTAAACCCTAAACCTGAACCCAATCCCAAAAGCACGCTACAAAGCCAACCTTAGAAGATTAGCAACATCGACTACAATATAATTTTCCCTATCTTTTTAACTTTTCACCTCAAATAATTTCCAATTTCACTTCAACACCCATAAATGCGTTTTCAATTTGAAAATATCAGAAAACGGAAAAAAAAAAACTCACTTTTTGGCGACGGCCCTGCATCCTTGGTAAAGCCTCTGTTTGGAATCGGACAATATATGAGCATAACAGTACGTAGTCAAAGCCATGGCCTTAGTCTTGCAGCCGCTGAAACGACACCGTACGATGTCGTCGCCGCCACCGAGTGCAGAGACGCCGCCGCCGTTTTGATTGTCGACGTCGCTCTCGTTGTGATCCTCCTTGAAGGGGCTCTTCCCGTATTTCCAACTATAGTCTCTGTACTTCGACCTCAGCTCCTCCATTAGGGCCCAATAGTGGGCCCGGTAGCACCTCCCTAGCTGCTTCACTCGCCGGAGCCGCCGCCTGAGAACCTCCTCCCGAGTCAGAAACCGCGACTTCGCCAACGCCGCGTCGGCGTCGCCGCCGTCGACTGTCACCGGGCGCAGCGGAGTGGAGGCGGAACCCGACTCGTCCATGATGCTGCTGAGTCGCCAACTCGAACTGGTTAGGAAGTTTGCCACTGCAGGAGCTATCACCGTGACGGAGCTATCACCGGAACTATCACCGCGACGGAGCTATCACCGGAGCTATCACCGCGACAGAGAACAAATTGGGAGAACTGCTTAGGGTTGGGTGAGCATTGTTCCCATATTCTGGCCCTACATGCAATTTTCAAGCGGGATAGAACATTTTTTCAACTACACATTTTTTAACTTTTTAAATTTTGAATTATACAATTTAAAATATAAATTCTTATATTTTAGAATATAAAATACATGTATAATTTAAAAAATAAATATTTTAATTTTTATTTCAGATATATAAATCAAAATAAAAAAATCTGTATTTTGCATTATAAATCTAGAATACAAATTTTAGAAACGAATTTTATTACTTTAAAAATACGGATAATCATTTTGTACTTTGTCACCAATACTGTAACATTTTTATTTTCCAACTCTCAAATATGATTTAAAATTTAGCTTTCAAACTATTACATTACAACTATTGCATTGCAGAGAATAACAACAGAAGAAAATTTTATATTTATAATCTTTCTAATATTTTCGTCGGGTGAAAATGTCATAATTTATTGCCCTATCCATACACCCTTGATTGTACTGCAATTTCTATGGTTTTGGAGTTTAAACATTAGTTTTAGAGTGTGGTTGGATAAAATTTCTTATAAATGTTTTAAAGAAAAACAATAAATTAAAATAATTTTTTTTAAGTATTAAATAAAATTAGGATTTTGAAAAAAGTTAATATAAACTAAATTTTATAAATAGATTTTAATTTACTATGCTTTCTCATTTATAAAAAAACTTATTTAATATAATTAGATAGGAAAAAATAGCATACATATACGGTAGAGAAAAAATGAATGAAAAAAAAGAAGTAAAAAAAGGTACATTAGGCATATGCTTGATTTATTTAATTTTAAAGATAGAAAATTAAATAAGTGAAACATAATATCAATTGAATCGTTCAAAAACAAAAATTAATAGTCCCCGACAAAAAAAAAAGTTAAAGTATTCAAATTTTATGCTCTGAACATTTTTATACATATTGCATTTCTTGTATTATGATGAGATTATAAAAGTAATACAAATATAAATATATATATATATATATATATATATATATATATATATATTTGTAGGACAATATATTTTTAATGAAATGTCCATTTTAACTTAGCATCTTCAGAAAAAATGCAAACCAGTCATTGTTTTTTAGTAAAAACCTTGAAACTTATAACAACAACCACCAAAACCCAAAAATACATAATTAAATAAAAAAATCCTTATTTAGTAATTCAAGTTCCAATCTACTCACAACACAGAAAAATTCAAGTTTCATGAAAAATATAACCTTCCAAAAATAAAAAAGAAATGCTGTGATTTAACCCTTAGTTAGTGAAGTCAAACCCATGTTCAATAATTTATCATCCAAAATTTTATTTTAACCATTTTATTAGTTCTGAAAGCTTTTCTAAATCCATGAGTATTCAAGTACTAATGGAGAACTCAAGTTCATGTTCTAAGTTCCATTAAGATTTTTGTTTAGTGGAATGCTATAGAAACAAACCAAGCAAATTTCATCAAAAATCCTTTCAATAATTATTTCAAGAATTCATTAAGAGTCTTCCTTTAAACTTGAGTGGAAAGATTTTCCAACCCAGATAATCATTTCTTAGATCTGCATCAAATATTTAGGCGTAAAAGTTGATTTACAAAAGCTTAGATGAAGGCCTGTGACAGATTGAAAGTAAGGTATTAAGTTGGTTTCTCTATATAGATGTTACTAAAAATGATATAGATTTGCAAATGTGAAATATATCAAGTACAATCTACAGTACTAGCCAAAGATAGAAGGTCTCAACAACACTAGTTTGAGATAGAATCATACCAAGCTGTAGAGGATTCTGGGCAAGAAGTTACCTAATCAAGGATCCAACAAGGGCATCTAAGATTCAACATCATGAACTTACATGTTGCAACTTCTAGCTGCCTAAGACAAGGAGTTCAATTTTTTGTACCATTATTTGTGACCAATTTATGACTCATGACATTAACCAGGTTAGGATAACTTCGAACATGAGTTTGACATAACTATTTTTGAGGAATAGGAGAATAACTAGCTGATATGAAGATATCCGTGGGTATTTGCCAATTTTAGAAAGAACTTATCAACATCTCATATGAATAAATAACTTACCATTACTATCACTAATATGTTTATTTTCTCGTAATCATTATGCGACATGCAGCTTATAGTTTTGTGAATTGTTTTTGGGTGTTTGTTTAATTATACTATTAATTTTGGTTTGACTTAGCAAACGCTGGAAGAATTTATTCATTGAAAGCACTTGGAGGGTATGATTACAACTCATTTCATAAGGAAACTTGATGTGAAATGTGGAAATGTTGTGCTATGAATGAAAACTTGAAAGGAAAAAGTGTAGCTCTTGATATAACAATAGTAATGACAAGAGATCAAATGTTCAACCCTTTCTGTTTCCCAATTAAGAAAAACACAAACATAGCTGCTTAATAGAGCATGGTCCAATTCTGGACCTTGAAAAAAACACCACAAAACAACAAGCCAATAATTGAGGAACATAAAATATGTGACTAATGATGTTTTCTTGATCTAACACTGGGGCAGATCTGGTGGTGGAGGAATCACTGACTGTGATGGGCCAACTCCATTTTCTACCAGAAGTGCCGTTGCCAGACCCCAATTCAGATGTGAGTCTATGTGACAATGCAAGAACCAAATTCCTGATTTGCAAAACCACATAATTGGTTAGTAAGTCTAATGATACAAGTTCAAAATTCAGATGCTATGTGTCAAAGTTTTGTGCATAGTATGAACTCTGCAAGATTGAGAACGTTTGTAGGAGTAAATATGCTGTTGTTACCTGGATTATCAGCCACAAAACGAATGGCCACCCATCCTCCTGGTGGTGTTCCAATGGTGTTCCTCACAGGTGGGTCTACGAGGTTAAACCTTGCAGGATCTGTTGCCGGGTTGAAGTTGCCAAAGCCTGAACCAACTACAAAGAAGTGGAATCCATGAACATGCATAGGGTGGTCCTCAGTTGTTACTATGCTTGTGTCCTGTAGAACAATTTGCAGATTGGAGCCATACTTGACCTTGAAGAGCTTGGTTCCTTTGACAGGGGTCCATAGCCCCCGGGGTACGTTGCCAGTGTAATCGAATTGTAGAGGAGGAACTGGAGGAAAATCTGTGGTGAAAACACCAGGAATACCTTGATAGTAGGCTTGCATAAGGGATGTGGTGGTTGGAAGTACAAAGGAATTGTTGTTTATGCTGGCTGCGAAGCGGGTTCCATTTGGTCCTTGGCACCTTGGACTATTGGGATTTGTGCAGTTGATTAACCCCAACCCAACAACGAAATATAGGCTAACATCAACTTTTGTGAAGACATTGATCTTGGAAAGGCCTCTGATCCCTTGTGTGTATGCAGTTGCAGTGGCTGTGTCATTGAAAGCTGGCAAAACTGGGAGGATTGGTCTTTGGACCTGTCCACCATTTCTTCTGCCGCAGCTGACAGATTTGTATTCAAGGATTGCAGTGGTGGTGGTGTTGTCAAATGCAGCATTCATGGCTGTTTGATATGCACGTGCCGCCATGTAGTATCTTCCCGGGGTTTGATCAGCCGTGACAAGGACATTGATTGTCTGGCCAGGACCTATCATGAGGACGTTGGTGGTGAAAGGCTTGGTGTATGCAGCATCAGTAGCAACCACAGTCATCCTGTGGTTGGCAATTGCGAAGAACAGTTCTTGATTGAGTGCACTGTTGATGATTCTCAAGAGAATTGTCTCACCAGCATCTACTGGTACACGTACAGTTTCTGCATTGCATATTTGTTGAATATTTTAGCCATAAGAGAAGGGAAATCTGCATGGAAACTATGGCTCTATAATAATTCCAAACCTTGACTTGAACATCTGTAGAGATCTCCAGGTTGACCATTAATTGTGTATGCAACAGACACATTTGGAGGTGCTCCTGTGAATTGTGTCTGCCTTAAGAGAGCCATTGGATCCCTATCAAACCATTCCCCTGTGCATTATCATCGTACAATTACTTCAGAGAAATGAAGAGTTCAACATCTTTTGAAGTGTCCACAATAGAAGAAACGTTTTTATCATGGTGCAAAGCTAAATAGTAGAACTGAATTGAGAAGAATAAGTGATGGTTTTAGGTAAGTACCAAGAAGGAGGGGAAATTCTTTCTTAGGCATGGAGAATGGATAAGGAGAACCCAGTTTTGGATATATGATGAGAGCTCCATAGACAGTGGCTCTTAGGAAACCAGTGTGAGCATGCCACCATAGTGTCCCCTCTTGGTTTTGGATTGTAAAGCGGTAAGTGTAACTCCCCCCTGGTTGAATGGGACACTGAGTCACATAACTAGGACCATCTGCCCATGGATTTCTCAACATCCTTAACCCATGCCTGATGCAAAGTACACAACATTGTCAGCATGATGCATTTCAATTTTCATGTATGTATCATTAGCATAATGAATTAAGATGTTACTTCCAACACAGAAATTGATCTGACTGAAGGGTAAATGATGATGACATTTACCAGTGGATGGAGATGTTATATGGTCCAGCATTTACTACTTTGATTGCAAGAGAATCTCCATTTCTAGCTTCCACAGTTGGGCCAGGAAACTGCCCATTTACAGTGAGTATGTTGTGGGTTCTGCACAGCCTCTTCACTGGCGCAGTTTGAATCTATTTCAATCAAACATTGAAGTTAGTACAATGAAGAAATGCTGCATGACATAGTTGAAAACTGAGAACGTATTGTGTGATCATTACATTGAATAAAAAAGACTTACCACAAACTCATGGTAGTGATTCTCTGCAGCTGAAGCAAGGGAAACAATGATAGAGAGTAGGCCAAGCAAGAACCAAGAGTAACATTGCTTGCCAGGGAGGTGGATAGTCCTCATTGGTGCCAAAGTATTTGTCAAATGTAGTTACTTGAGTTATGTGACATTTGGTCTATGGTGCAGCTATTTATAGAATGATAAAGCAAGAAAAGCCTACATTAAACCTTGTTTGTAACTTAGAAAGACATCTGTTTTGGCCTTTATTTAATGAGTTAACAGTGTAGTAAATAATTTAGGATTGTTAGTCTAACCACAGAGGATTTGGTGCACCCACTAGCGCAATCAACTGTGGAACAATGCTAGATTCTGTGGTTTAGATATATCATATATCACATAATATATTGAAGGCATAGTGTACTAGAATACATCTGAATTAACCAATCATCTTCAGAAAGTACTTATCAAGATAACTATTAATCATTATTACTCAGCTCCTACTAAACTTGTCTGAGAACAATGAAAGGAATGAAATTTAATCGGAAAGAAGTAAAAACTCAAATCTTTTCCTTGTCTGAGAAGGTCAGAATGAGATCACAATCATGAATGTACTTAGGCCCTTGAGAGAAAGAAAATTTAAGTATAACCTTTCTAAATAACATAATTGTAATGGAAGAGATTACACTTAATTTTATCTTCATTTTGCCTTCCCTTCATTTAATCACTTCCAAACAAGAGGGTATTTCATTTTCATCCATCCTAATTTCACGCTCTGAAGAAAAAGTTTTAGTTTATTGTGTAGGAATTACTGATAAACATGATTTATATTATGTTGGCCTCTAATGTAGTAACAAAATTAGCAGCACCGTATTTTCAAAGAAAGAAATATACTCTAAAATCAGTTATGTTTCAGAAATTCCAATTGGTAAATTGGTCCTTTCCATGCACTGTTAATAAAGTCGGTTAAATTCGTACCCAAAAGGAAAAGGTTTGTGAAATCAGACAGTCTGTTCAACAATTCAAACCTCAGTATGGTCCACACAACTATTCACATTACTAAACACATGAAAGTTTCCTAAGTTAATTTTTTATGTTCTTACACTGAAACATAGGAGTACCTTCTCAAGTTGGCAGAAAACATAACAGAAAATAAAATAAAAATACCGAGCAGTTAAGGTCGGGTAGAATTTTGGTTTGGTTCGGTAGTGCAAAGAGTAGTTGTTCAGTGTTTAGTTGACTACTAAAGTTATTAGCTGAAACAGTGCTTTTCATTACCTTTCTGAGCAATATGATAATGGTATTTGTTAAACCACAGAAAAAACAATTGCTAAGGGAGCATTAATTGCATATTGTATAATCACGTACAATTTTTTCCACTTTTTTTTCATGTTTTTAGTGGAATAATCATCAATCCTAGTACAAATTTATACAAATTACAACACTACTCTTACACAAGCTGTGTAATAGTATTATATTAAATGAAGCAGGTTTGATACGTTTACTTTCAAAGGGTACCTGCAATGTCCTTAGTAAATTAATTGGTTACCCTATTTTCATGTATTAGGTAGGCTGCCACCTGACTTTGGAACGATTCCACCAATTGTTAATTTGTTAAGTTCTAACCATAACCATTTTGGAGTACCACGTGTTAATAAAACCATGTAAAGCTATGCATTAGCTTGGTTTTTGTTGGTGCTTAAGTCTCAATATTCCTTGTCAAATTGCAGCAACATAACCTTAATGTCAACCCCTGAATTTCAAAAGCTCTATAGATAAGGTTCTTGCCATTAATATTCATGTTTCTGTTGAATACAAGACATATAGACCAATCACAGGATTGGATGCTGATGGCTTTTAGTCCAAAGGGTCAAGTGGATAAATCAAACACAATCCATCAAAATGAAACTAACCTGGATCCTTTGAAAAAGTTTCCAATATTTGTATATTACTTTAACATATAATTATATGATCTACAATGTAATGCTTATGAGAGAAGGTAAAATGTAATGGTACAAGCCTTGACCAAAATTGAGTGAATGATTCTTCTAAGACTTGGAGATGGTAGTGAAGTGTAATTTGAGATCTTGAAATGAATTTTTTTATGTATTGAAGTATATGTTACGAGAGATAGTTGACTTAGAGTTGTTTATTTGTTATTGTTGGTAGTGAAGTGTATGATCCAACTCGTTTTATTGATATTGTAAGAATTAAGGAAGCAATCAAAGCATAAATCGAGATTAATGCAACCAAACCATAATCATTGACAAAAATTCATAGACCTTGGACTCATTTAAACATGGTAGAAATGGGTAGACTCTTCAAGGTAACATTTTCTATTTGATGCATGTTTGTTACACATACACCTCTGACTAATTAATGACTTAAGCATAATTTTCTTTCACAAGAACTTTGATATTGTGTCATCATTCAATTAGAGTAGTATAGAGACACCATATAAATAACAAAAGCTAAGAAATGGTTGAATTTTATTCTAAAATATTTTTATAAACTTTTTCATAATAAAGTATGTTGTTTTTAAAATATAAGAGCATCATATTTTGAGTTTGATTGTGAATAAGTAATAAAAACACAATAAACAGAATGTATTTAAACGTGTTTAGAGTTTAGAGTTTTAAATAACGTATGATTATACCTTCGCAATGAGATAAGTAGTTAGATTTACATCTTCAATTTTATTTTATTTTTTGTTTATAATTAGTACGTGCTGTAAAAAGAAGTTAGGCATGTAAAATAAATGCTGTATATTAAAGAAGATTGTTGAGTTTTCACTAAGAAACTCCTTAAAAGCTGCTAGAAAACATCATCCAATATTTTAATACAGAGTTGTATTTATCTTAATTTCTTAATTGATATTACTATTAATAACCAAATTGTTTTACCGTATAATTTATTATATTTATTGGTAATTGTATACTTTGTTTGACAAACTTCTAAAAAGTATTTATAGAAGAAAATTATAAAAATATAATAAAATAAAATTTTCTTATATAAACATATTAAAACTAATTTATATCTCAACTACTTTATAAAGACTCTCTTATTTAATTTCTTTAAATGCCTAATTTAACTACTACAAAGAGCTCTGAAAGATTTTTTTTAATAAGTTCGTGTGGAAAATTTATCCAATAGGATTTTAATGCACTTTTAAAAGTCTGTTAACTGAAATATTTCGTTACCATTAAACTCGTTGTTTATACATTTAAAAAAAAATGGTTGGGTTAAGGAATTAGATTACAATTTGTGTAGTTCTATAGGATCGATCATCAATAAAAAAAAAAAAAAAACATGTTATTTAGTAGGAACTTATTTAGTAGGAACAATTATGTTATTTACTAATTAACTCATTCATTGAATTTAGCGAGAAATTTAAGTATTATTATATTATTGGGTCTTTAATGAATTCTAAATAAGATAATTCATTTCACATTTCACATTTCACATTTCACATTTGATAGAAAAAATAAATGATTGAATTCATTCACATCTAAGTTTTCCTGAAATAAATAAATAGTACGATCGAAAAGGAAAAAATATTATAAAAAAAAAATTATATAAGTAGTGTAGCTTTTGATTGAATGTAAAATAAATTGTCAACGCGGTGATGCTATTCCGTAATATAATCATGAATAGCACTGATCTATGAGAGCCCAAGTTGATAATACAGCAGATATTATAATGACATAAACATAATATTAAATTAATTGACAACTAACAATGAATTACAAAGGAGATCGGGCGACAAAAAATTGATGTAATTAAATAGATAAAAATCTAAAAATTAAAAAATATATTGTCATGACCATTTAATAAAATCCTCTAACATGAACGAAAGGAGCAAAGAAAAAAAATCAACATAAACAATCTTACCATATTCGTGGTGAGAAAAATAAAAGAGACCTTTGCAAATGAATAATGAATCTTCAAAAAAAAAAAAAAAAAAAAAAACAAAAAAAAATAAATAATAAATATAAAAAAAAAAAAAAAAAAACCAATAGGTGTTCTTATAGAAAATGTGATAAAAGAAGTAAATGAAAATAGAGGCTACAAGAACAAGATAATATGAGAAGGAAAGTAAAATAATTTGCCACAGTAACAATCAAATAAGTTGTTAAGAAACAAACATACCTCAAGAGAAGTGATGAATTAAACTTTTTTTTGAAAGATTTTTAAACTAGATGAAGTATTTAATTTGAATAAGAGATAGAATATTAAGAAACTTGTTTGATCTTAAAGAAATGTGGAAACAATATTTATTTCCCTTCCATTTTAGAAAACAATTTGAGATTAAATATGTAAAGATATAAGGAAGAAGAGATATGAAAAAATCATACTAATTCATTATATGAGAAAATCACATTGAGTTGCTTTTTTATTAGACCAATCCATAATGGTGATGTTTACATGATTCTCACAAAAAATATTAAAATGAAAACTACTTACATTTTTACAACTTTTTTGTGAATTTTGATAACCGTGATGATCATCCTAGTAAAAAAAAACATTCACACGCATATAAAAAAAAGAACAAAATTACCTTGAACAACCTCTTAAAAGAGAAATAAAAAGGAAATACTCAAAGGTAAACTTCAAGATGGTTCTTTAACCAATTATTTTTTAACTTTGAATCTTGTAATGGAATCATGAAATATATTTTCCATTTCTATAGAGCTCTCCTTATAGGTTTGAAAATACCTTGAAATTTTTGTAATTTGATTCAGATTTTCTTAATAATAAAAATAAAAACTGAATAACTAATATTTTTTTATCTTTATAAAATTTTCTCTTTTATAAAAAAAAGTATTTAGATGTCATTTTATTTATTTCTAAAACTAAATTTTAAATTAGTTTTATTTTAAAACTATTTTCTAGGTAGTCAAAAATAATGTATTAGTCACAATAATAATATTTTACTTAATTAAATTCACATTGGCTGATGAGAAAATAATATAAAAAGATAGATATGATAGTAATTTCGTAAACAAATTGATATTTATTAAATCAATTACTACTAACTAGTTGCTACCAGAAATATAATGTAGTATGTACCTAAGTACATCAGTTATAATAGTAACTGATGTATGTTAAATTTTGTTTGTAAAGTTGTCAAAGCTCTCATTATTTGTTTTTGCTCTCTCTTCTCCTGTCAGCATGTAGCATTGTTACTCTTTCTTCTTTTTACATTTTTCAAGAACTCCCTCTCTTCCCCTACATATTCTTAGCTGATTTTAATTTTAGGATTCCACTCTATCTAAGTGTAATTCCTTTTAATCTTTTATAGTTAATATTTGTTTCGTCTAGTTGAATCTTTTCTATTTTGTAACTATTTAGTCTTTTGCTTTAAGATTTAATATTTGCACCATTTTTATGTTTTCTTTTACAGAATTAAAAAGTTTAATTATGGTTAACATTATTAATTTAGAGCTTCCTGGTATAATTATTTGTTTAGTGAGAAATTAAAAAAAACTGTACTTTACATTGACTATTAACTAATGTAACACTAATTTATCAAGTAAAATATCCAATACAATTTATATGAAAAAAAACATAATAGAATCAAGCTTATTAAAAAAAAATCTTCACATATCCAATTAAACAAACATTAATAGAAAAAAATAAAATTGCTTAATTTAAAAAAACTGCGTAACCAAGTATACATTAAAATTTTATTAGAAAATGTAACATCCTATTTAGCAATCCTATATATAGGATTCTAAACCCTAAATCCTATATATATATATATATATATATATATATATATATATATATATATATATATATATATATATATATATCACAAGTACATAAGAATTATATTATTTATCACGACAATGACATAACAATCACAATCATACTTCAATTTCTTTGAATATACTATAAACATCTAGTTTCACATATTCACATAATTCAATTTTTTCATATTAAAGTTTTACTGATACACAAATATAGACATTTGACTCTAATTTCGAAATATCATATATTGAATCAGATTTAGAAGCTTACACCTGTCATATTATTTTCCAATTTGAGTCTGCACAGTCACAGTACAAAAGGACTCATCACTCTCTTATCTATTTCATATGACAAGGTAAATTCATATGGTATCATTAGAGTTAGGATACCTCTTTGACACAAATCCTTAGATAATACACATCTTAATCATCTAAATACGATATATCATTTCCTGAAGATACTATATCAAGATCACCACTCAACATCATTCATCAATATATATATATATATATATATATATATATATATATATATATATATACACACACATATATACATACATAAATATATATATATATATATATATATATATATATATATATATATATATACACACACACATACATACATACACATACTACAACTAACATCTATTTCTTTTAACGAGATATATCATATCTAAGTCTAAATCATAAAAGTTTCATCAATAATATATTATATAAGATAATATACTAAAACACACCAAAAATCATTAAATAAAGAAGAAAAATAACACATGTTCCAAAAACAAAGTCACACCTGGCTCAAATCGTTGCGTCGGGTGCCAATTCAACCCTAGAGCACCCCTGTTGAATTACGCCTGACGCCACTATAGTTGCACCTCACACAAGTTATACTTGAGAGCAAGTCTCTTGAATTCCACCAGACGCATCTGAGGTGGCGTCCGACGCATTCGCATAATTTAAAAATCAACATAAATCTTTCACAGTTAGTTTCTACAGTTGATCAAACCTCTACCATCTATCATCCAATTACCAAACAATTCATCATAAGCAAATTCAAACCATCATTAACTTTATTTGAAAATCTGCTAAACTTTCCATCAATCTTTACATAACTACCAAATTCATTAACTCTATTTTCCTTAAACATTCAAGATCAACTTATCAATCAAAATAATACCATTTCAGTCAAAGTCTCCTCTGTTCATTAGTTTATACTAATGCTAATCATCAAAGATAAACTCCAATCCATTTCCCAATTCTATGCTATCATTTTAATCCCATTTCATCAAATTATCTATTAACTACTTTGCCTACCATATGCATATATGAAGAGAATTCAACCTTTAATATGTTCCCATTGAGCTATATAAGTTCAAAATACTAAATCATCACATCATTATCAAAAGTAACCTAAAACGTACAATCAAATCAAACCAAATTCAAAATCAATTCAATAACCAGTTCAGACCTAAAAAAAAAACTTGAACATTATTGATAAGTTATCTCTACACACATGTCTCCTAACCTAAGGTGTTATATGAAAGTAAGTCAAATATCTACAAAAGGTATACCATATAGCTTCCCTTACTTGAATATAAGCAAAACTATTGCAAAAGGGTTTCACACCTAGAAGTCATAGAGGTAGTTCTAACCTGCACCACATATATGTTATTAACAATCAGACTATACCATTAAGACATTGAGCTTATAGAGCATACATCCACTCTGGAGCATCAAACACTACATACAAACACTACTCTCAAGGAGAAAATGATACTAAAATATTAACTCTGAGGACAAATGGGACAAGATTTGAACTTACTCAAATTCATATAATATATAGTTATTCTATTTATTGTCACAAGTCTGAAGGCAAACTTCAATCATGAGTCTGATGACATTAAGAGCCAAAGATTTAGAAAGAAGATATAAGAGATTAGAAGAAAAATATTTTTAAAAAAATATTGTTTAAAAAAAAGTAAAATTTGACTAATTTAATTTTTTTATATAAACTTTTACTCTAATAATAAAATATTCAAGTATCATTTTTCTTGTATCATATTTAATTTACAACTATTTAAGACTTTATAGAAAACAAAATTACAAACTGAAGAAATTATAAGAATCAAAATAAATTTATATATATATATATATAACAAATATTTTTTTCTAAAACAAAGATGTTGTAAGGTAATGAGAAAGCCATCAAACACATCAGCAACACTTAGGAGAAAACCTCAACATTAAACAAATATTTCAGTGTGAAGTTTATATTAAGTTTACATGTGTCGAACAAATAATTACTTACTGAGTAATTATTTTTAAAAAAATTGAATTCTACTTCAGAACGAGTTTATAAAAAATTCTGTAACCTCGTCTTCAATTTTTTTAATAGATGGTTATTTTCAACGAATTCGCCTCTTCTATCATAAGATTGGCGACACAAGCTAACTTTATTAGTTTAGACTCTTCCCCTCTTTACTCACCAAACTAAAGAATAATGGACTGGTCCATTCAACCACAAAGTTTGATATTTATTTCAAAATTTAAGTTTTTTAAAAAGAAACTTTTAAATTACTCAATCATGATAAACGGTTTAAACTTAATTGAAAAACACTCGTACATGTTTCAAATAACACAAACAAAATTATAATAATTGAACTTATAATCTTTATTTTAATTTTAGTAAATTAACTTTATTGTCATACATATATAGTATAATATAAAGATATGAACCTTTCTATATGACCAGTGGGATGAAACTGCGAACCAAACATGAGATGGACATTAGTATGTAATGTAAATTGCTTTGTCACATTGAAGTGTGGCGTTAGATCAGTGTCATAGGTTGTGACATCAGATTAATTTCTCTTTACACCTCACTTCTTTCTTTTGGATTTTTCTGTTGCAACAACATCTTTCAATTCAACTGTCTTACGTGCCACACAAACACTGGTTCTCTTTACGTCGATATACATTCCTGTCGGAAAAACACATAAAATTCCTAATATTAAATATATAACAATGCTTTTGCTCCTTTAAATTTAAATGTGGATGAAAACTATGTTAACGAAATTACGTTTTAAATACAAATAATTGAAAAATAAAATGTCAAATTCTAATAGTTTTTTTTAATTGAAAAGCTGTTTTAAACGTGAACCGTAATAATAACAGCAACTGAATTGTTGTTAGTGGGTTTTACGGAGTTCGGTGTGGAACGTAAAGATTTCAATTTTCAGGTACAGTTCTGCCACTCCAATTTCCCTGCATGCTCTTCTTCAACCTCATCATTCCAAATCATCACCTCCCAGCGCACGTTAGCCAACACCCCACACTCCCACACACACTCTCTCACACTCTCAAATCCCTAATGCCAATCCCCAATTCAACCTCTCTCTGATCTAACCCCTTCACGCTTTCCTCATCGAGCTTGCTTCCGATTCCTGCAAGCTCCGTCACGATTCTCATAGCCACAATGATGGGCTCCGAGAACCACACAGTTGATGACCACCCTCTGTCCGCGCCGCCAGACCAAATGGAAAACCTCGTACTCCACGACCACGACCACCACGACGCCGGAAAACCCACCTTCTCCTCTGCCTACCGCAGCGCCTTCACCACGCTCTCCGAATCCAACCACCACCCGCTCTCGCCGCCGATTGTCTCCACCCCGGCAGACTCCGATCCCCTCCTCTCCCCGCCGCAGTACTTTCCAAACCCTAACTCCCCCGATGCTTCCTCTTACATCGACCCTCCTTCTTACGCCGAAGCCGTTTTCGCGCCCTTTGACGGCGAAACAAACGGCGTCGACCCTCCGTCGCCGTCACTTTCCCTCTCCCTCTCTCGATCTCCGTCTTCGAGCTCCGAGTATTTGAATATAACCGTTTCGAACCCCGTCAAGGAGCAGGAGACCTCGAATTCGATTGTTCCGGGAAGCAACAGTTACGTCACCTATTTGATCACCACCAAGACGAACATTCCCGAATTCGGCGCCTCCGGCGCCGAATTCGGGGTCCGGCGGAGGTTCCGTGACGTTGTCACCCTTTCGGATCGGTTGGCAGAGGCGTATCGCGGGTTTTTCATTCCGCCGCGGCCGGACAAGAGCGTTGTGGAGAGCCAGGTGATGCAGAAGCAGGAGTTCGTGGAGCAGCGGAGGGTGGCGCTGGAGAAGTACCTGCGGCGATTGGCGGCGCATCCGGTGATCAGGAAGAGCGACGAGTTCAGGGTGTTTTTGCAGGTGCAGGGGAGGCTTCCACTGCCTTCGACGACGGATGTGGCGTCGAGGGTGCTCGATGGCGCGGCGAAGCTTCCCAAGCAGTTGTTGGGGGAGAGTGTGATTGCGCCGCATGAGGTTGTGCAGCCTGCGAGAGGTGGCAGGGATTTGATGAGGCTGTTCAAGGAGTTGAGACAGTCCGTGGCCAATGATTGGGGAGGTTCGAGGCCTGCGGTTGTGGAAGAGGATAAGGAGTTTCTTGAAAAGAAGGAAAAAATTCATGAGCTTGAGCAGCAGATTAATGGTGCATCTCAACAGGTGTTATTTGGGTTTTATGTTTTCTGTGAATCATAGTTTGTTTTAATTTCAGATAATTAGGCTGTGTGTGTGTATATATATCTGTTTAACTCGTCTTACATCCTTTCACTGAGTTTATGACTAAGGGTTTTTGTATAGTGAGCCCAAAAACCTTGATGTTAAGATCAATGTCACTGAATGTTGTTTGAACCTTCTGTGTGGTTATTGGTTACTATGAATTTTCCATTCACGTACCAATTTTGGTGCAGGCTGAGTCGCTTGTCAAGGCGCAGCAAGATATGGGAGAGACAATGGGTGAATTAGGGCTGGCATTTATTAAATTAACAAAATTTGAGAATGAAGAGGCTGTCTTGAACACTCAGAGGACACGGGCTTCTGACATGAAAGGTTTAGCAACAGCTGCTGTCAAGGCTAGCAGATTATTTCGAGAATTAAATGCTCAGACTGTGAAGCATTTGGTATAATACACAATTATATTAGTCTTTAAACGATACATTTTCCATAGAGTTGTCTATTTTCTCTGAGAATTTGTATCACTCTTCCTAAGTAAAGGGCAACCCACTAAATATTTTGATGATTTTCTAATTTTATGCATAGCAGGATACGCTTCACGAGTACCTTGGATTAATGTTGGCTGTACATAGTGCATTCTCAGAGCGTTCAAGTGCACTATTGACGGTGCAGACTCTTCTATCTGAGTTGGCTGCTTTGCAGTCAAGAGTTGAAAAACTTGAAGCAGCCTCATCTAAAATTTTTGGGGCTGACAAATCAAGGGTTCGTAAGTTGGAGGAGCTACAAGAAACTGTGAGAATGACTGAAGATGCCAAGAATGTTGCAATTAGAGAATATGAGCGCATCAAGGTATCATTTGTCTTCAAATAGCTATATGCTTTGATGGTAGTTTGTGTTCCAAAATGGTATATATGCTTCAGACTTATATGATGCAACAAATTTTTGCTTTGTTCAACTACCAGTTCTATGTCCATCAAAGTTGAATTTTTAATATTGATTTTCATCAATTTGTTTTTCACTTTATCTTAAATCTTTGTGATTGGCCACCTGCTATTCTTTACTAATATTTCTTAATTGCTGGGGCATAGAGGCTCAGATGTATTTTTGGACCTAAGCATATTTTCAATTTGTAGATTGAGCTCCTCTTATATTAAATTCAATCCACAAGGAAACATTTCCTAAGCATCAAGATGTTATGATCGTTAGTTTATTAGTTTTATTGCTTGTGGTTTTGGGCTTCTACTGGTAGTATTGACAGTTGACATAACTATTAGTAAGACAAATCCACCTTGAGAAGAGTCTTTTTTCTCTTGTATTTAGCTTGTCACACTTTCCTCAGTTTGTAAGTTTAACATCTGTTCCAACAAATTCCTCCCATTGTTATTAAAAACCTGTTATGACGGCTCCATAGTAGTATGGCGTTGCGGTTTTGGCAACCATCCGCTATAATAGCACCGTCCACCATTTCTGCTGTGGTGGTTTGAGGAGCCCATGGCTGAAAATCTTTAGTTTTCAAATGACATTTTGGGCTGTAGTTTGCCCATTTTCAGACAACCGAAAAGCCTAATAACCCTAAACCATATCTCATCAACCCTCAAACTACCGTCACCACTTGCGAGAACCTTAGTGGAACCTTTTCCTTCTCCACATCTATTTTATTAATTGTTGCTAACCAAACTACTTTGGTTACGTGAACTCCAGCAACCTGCACAATGGCAACTTTTCCAGATTTTGTAATGTGTCATTGCGTCTTTAGTTTTGCCCTATTGTTATGTGTTGACAATCATTAGGTTGAGAATTTGATGAATGTTATGAATTTTAGTTTTATGTTGTTTTTATATGTCACTTTTACACTTTATATATATATATTTTTGTCCTCCATGGATTCTGCCCTAAGCTGCTATGCCATCCGCCATATTTATATGGTGGACTTTTGGCTCACTGCCATAGGCTGCTGTCCACTTCCAAAGAATTTTGGGTAAATGTGCATGTTGCTTTTATAAATCTATCTATGATCTTTGAAGAATTTTCTGGTGAACTCTGTTTTTCCTTTGTTTCTATTTCAATCAATGTCTTCCATCTATGTTTAGATTTTGTCTTGACTGGAGGTGATTTGAGTATCTTAAAATGATATTTCTCCAATGGTTGTAGTTTTCTCTGAAGTATCATCAATGGATTTTCCTTTCTTCTATCTACTATTGCTTATTCTTTTGGACTTTTCATACTTCTTCCAGTGTTTCTGGTTTGTTTGTGACTTTGGTGTGTTGTAATAGGTGAATCTCCAACATCTTATAAGTGTTTTACCCTTATTTCCTTCCTTTCATCTCTTCAATGTTTTGTTTGCATGGTATTGCCTTCTTCCAAATAAAATTTTGCTTCTATTATTTTTGGTTGCTGAATTGCTGTTCTCCCTTTGTTTGGCATGTTAGTTATTGTTGTTTCTTTATTCAGCTTATTTGGTTTCTATTCATGTTTGCATAGCCTGTTTGGCATTGAACTAAAAGGATGTTTGAGGCTTGGTAGTAGTTTTATGTGATTTAGTTTGTCAAAGATATGGTGTGATGATTCTGGACATTGGTAAAGCATCTATTTTGTGTTTTTGAGATTCAGTTGGAGGTGGTGGGATGATAGTTGACATAGAGTTTGGGGATTATTTTGAAGTTGAGAGCTGTTCACTTCAGTGAAAAGACAAAGATTTGCTTGGGACATTCGTGAATAGGCTATTTTGAGGACTTTGCCAAAATTTGTGATTCAAGGGAGTACTATTTGTGTAAATCTTTTAACAAGATGGGTTCAGTTACAAGCTAAATCATGATGGAGAGCGTTAAAATATTAACAATGTTTTTGCTATAATATTGTACTACATGTCATAAATAGTATAAATAAGAATTTTGATTTGGGTGCTGTAACATATAACACTTATCAATCATGTGTATTGTTTATTATTCTTAGCTGCCTTTCTTTTCCCTTTTCCCTAACCTTTTACATGAAATGCCTGATACTAATCATTTGACTTTTATCTATTCACTGCTTTTTGTGAATAGATAGTACCCTCTTGAATACGAAAAACTTTCAACTCTCTTATGTTATGAATGCTATTTGCAAATGCTTAAATTTGCGCTGCTTATATAGTGATCTGTCTGCAACATTGCTTTTATACAGGATGATCTTTTCTGTCATTTATTTTACTTATTCCTCATCACTAACATCTTGTTAGCTTATATTTTATGCTATGTAGTTTGGTCCTGATGAAAGCATCTTGTTTATAATTGCTGTTTGGATATACCATATCTAAGTCCAATCCTAAAATATTGCTTTAAATATTTGGCTGTACTGGTTTTCTCCTTATCTAATTTTATTTTAATATTTATGGTTTTTTTAATTTCTTTTCTACATGATGAATTTATTTAGTTCTTTGTCTGCGTATCTGGGTAATGGATTATTATGATGCCAATGCAGGAAAACAATAGGAGTGAACTTGAAAGAATTGATAAAGAGAGGCAGGTTGACTTCTTAAACATGTTGAAAGGATTTGTAGTTAATCAGGTATGATATGTCTTTTCTTAAATTCCTCCATAAGTAGAAACTGTATTTTCCTTTCACTATTTCCGCACTCTGCATCAATTTAAGACACTTCCTATTTTGTTGAGTGTTTCTTCCTCTACATAAATTGGTGTTATGGTTGTTTCTTTTGCTGATGTATACGTCGCATGTAGTTGGCGGAGTAACAAATTAGATAATTGATAAATGATGCAAGTTTCTGAACACTTTCTGTTTGGATGTGAACATGGCTCTTTGATCAAAAGAAGTAATGAATGAGCTTTAGGGTATGGTTACAATGAGACGGAAGCCCGATGAAAGATTAGAAGGAGCGAACGGATTATCTTATTATGACTAGAAGTTTCAATGAGATGAAGCAAAATAGTGTGATGATTTCATATTTATCAATGCTGTAGTATAGCGTTTACTAAAAGAAAAAGAAAATTAGAATAGAAGTAATATATCCAGATAGGGAATTAGAAAGCAAAGCGATACACAAAATAAATTTTTAAGGAGAAAATAGTTGAAATTTGGTTGGAGAAAACATGTATCTTATGTCATCTCTGTAAGATGTTAAAGTTGTGAGACAGCATGCTTGAGAAGCTATAGACAAGATTTCTAGTGTTCTACTTCCCTATGCTTTTAAAAATAGTTTGAGTAGTTTAACTGCGTTTAAATTCAAAAATGAGAATTAAAAACTGTAATTTCAGTTAACCTTTTGTAATTTGTTGGTTCTATCTTTAATTGCATTCATCTGCCACTTTGCTCCCAATTAAGCTTCTTTCTGAATTAACAGGTGGGGTATACTGAGAAAATAGCAAATGTGTGGACAAAAGTTGTTGAAGAGACCCGTGGTTATGTGGATGAAAGCACTTGATCTGTGGCTGTAAATTAAAATCTTTATTTATTCATTGATGTGCCACTCTCCGGAAATATGTCTGTAGTCATGACAATAAATTAACGGAAGCGCTTTGTGGGGTTTCTTAGGCTTTTTCTCACACACTTGTACCTCAAAGAAAATTTCTTATACATCATTAAAAAGCATACTTGCTGTTGTACATTACTTGCTATTTTTTTTTGGTTTTGTTTTTGTTTGGTTGCATAATCGTTTCTGGTTTGCTCGGTTGTGCTAAAAAATATACTTCTTGCATGTGAATTTACGGCACACACTGAGCTTCGTTTGTTTTTGATGTGTGTTGTTTTGCATGTTAGTAGCGTCATTTTTATGGGATGTTTAAAAGAGCTATTTACTTTTCAGGATTATCTAAAAGGTTTGCCTTATAAACCCGAAAGATGTTCTAAATACCAGAGTTACTAGGCATATCAGTTTTACCATTTCAAATTTAGGTGTTCAAGTATCAATATACAGAATTTAATAAGATTTTGATAACTTGAAAATTGAAATATCATAATTTTTTCTGTACTTTTGACACTCAATATTTTATAAATATTACTTTGGTCCAATTAATATCTTTATCATTCTTAAATTGACAGTATTAATATGTAATCATTCTAATAAGACATTCGTAAATATGTTGACATATGATGCAGTTAAAATTAATATGTCCATGTTAATTTAAAAATACCACTGTAATTGATAGGACCAAATCAATTTATTTATTAAACGTTAGGTATTAAAAATATTGAACTTTAAAAATAGCAAACTGGAAATTTTATGAAGATATCAATTTGAAATTTCTTTGCAGTATTATTTTTTAGGTACCAGAAACTTATTTAGCACTAAAGTTATAGTATACTTTGTTAAAAAAGTATGGTAGTGCTTTTTTATCTCACCAGTCGACAACATATGCATTTAAAAAAAGATCACTTGCTCAATAGTTTAATTATAAGTTTACTTTGTTTTTACTATAAACTAGAAAAGTTCCTTTTGTCTCTTCATTGTTAAGTAGTTAAGAGTGTTGATCCAAGCTGCTTCATGATATGTAATAATAATATTCAGTTTTTGTTTTCATATGATGTGGTGATGATTTATTTAATAATAAATGGTCATTTTTTTTAGTATCTGAAAACTTGTCATTTTAGCCACAATAATGTTACAGTAAATGAAATCGCAGGCATGAGAAGTATGAACTATTCTTATATGGGAAAGGTGCATGGATAATTTTGTAAGAACTTATTTTGTAATTATATTAAGGGAAATAATTTAAAGTGTTTGAAAAATTGGTAATTATGTTTTTTAAAATTAATTTTAAATGTTATAAATAGAAAATTAAACAATTTCATTATTCATTTTTCAAAAATCACAATCTTTCTAAAATATCAAATTATCTTATTTCTTTTCAGATATTTTTAATTTTTTCAATATTTTTTTTAATAGGAGATAGATATATAACTCAATTAAAAAGTATTTTGTTTAGGGTATATATATATATATATATATATATATATATATATATATATATATATATATTTTTTATTTTTTATATATGTGTTTTT
>Ga0209489_103612_pt1 | contig 29847 bp, 22 predicted proteins | sample SiratrowhiteBW_FD_187527 | JGI IMG/M metagenome (GOLD analysis project Ga0209489, IMG submission 187527) | Root nodule microbial communities of legume samples collected from California, USA - Siratro white BW (SPAdes) (version 2) | ecosystem: Host-associated > Plants > Roots > Nodule | place...
AGTCAGTTATACTGGTTCACCCTTCCTCAAGGGCTACATCCAGTCTCCTTTGCCCCTCAAGCAAAGAAAGTTCCACTATATCAATCAATTGTTCAATTTACAATCAATCACACAATTCCTACTCCCTGTAAGAATCAAGAACCCACTGAATTGATCAACTACTCCCTGTAGTCCCCCAATCAATTCAGCAAACAAACAAGGCTAAATCCTATAGCCTAAAACAGTACGAACATTCAAGTGTTTTACAGAATTACAAACAATCAACGTATGTCTTGATACAAAAGGGATCAAGAAAGGTTAAGAAAGACTCCCTAATTGGCGCGCAGAAGAGGCTTTTGCATAGTCTTGAAGAATTCCAATGGCACAGTGAATTGGTCAAGAGTGATTCTTCAAGAAAAAGCCCCAATTGATTTTGATCAAGAAATTCTCAATTACCCAAAGTGTTTTTCTCACAGTGATCTCAAGAATTGACTCTCAATTAGAAACCTTGCAGTTTTTATAAAGGAAAAATCCCCAATTCTGTTTTGCACAAATCAGTTATTTAAGTTCTGCCAGACACGAATAAATCGATTTCATGAAAACTGGAATCGATTTATTTTTGTCCAGTGTAGTGTATTTCAAACCAGTATGCACCAAACTTTAGCTAGCTCACTTTGATTAGTTTTTAATCACTCTTAGACCATTTGTTGGTGGAATTCTCCTCAATTATGCATAGGTTCTTTGCCAATCAACCTCTCACTCACTCACACAAGACCAAATCCCAAATCTCCTCCAATTGCTTGCTTGTTTTGTCTTGCTTGTTTTGTCTTGTTTGGCTTTATCAAATCTTTATTCTTGTGAGAGTAATAACACATTTTTTGTTATTTTATTTTATTATTGTATTTTAATTTAAAAGATTACTCAGAGAAAATTGAGTGTTGACAATATCAAATTGTAATTGAACTCTATCGGATTGGTGTCATTCCACTATTGCAAAACAAATGATGGGAGTGCATGTTGTCCAAATTTCGGCATCCTTTTATGCTTCTAGCAGGATTGATGCTTCGAAGTTCTTATACGGATTCCATTTAAACTACAGTAAGTCATTGTTATTAGAAAATTTGTGTTAAAGTTTAAAATTTTGAATTAAAATTCCAGAGAATGCATTTTGTCCATTACCTGATCAACTTGTACGTGGTCAATCATAGATCTGCACCCCACTAGGTTATTATAAGGGATGTTTCTGAAGTTAAGAACCCTGCCACCACTCCATCTACAAACTAGGGGGTACGAAGGTTGCTGTATGGAAAGGGGCACAATGTGTGACATGTGATACCATGCCTATGATTGTAGAAGTGATGCACACCCAACCATTATGTTTGCTTTAGCATCATTTGACCTGCACAATTTCCTGTACAACACAGCCAAACATGCAGAACCCCAACTATATCGCCTTGTTCTATGTAAATTAGTCAAAAATGTTAAATACATAAGATGAACTTTGTTGAAAGTTCTATCAGTCATTAAAACTCCTATAATCAAACCTAGTATGTACGCCCTACAATGGACATGTAGTTGGTCTTCCGTTGGCTCTTCACCCAGTAGGAGCATATTTTCTCTAAGCCATTTTAGTTTGACTTGTGAACCAATGAGTGATTCTCCTTTCACTGGTGGAGCACCTAGATAAGTGTCACACATTTCCTCCCAATCAAACATTGTTGGGCCAACAATTGGTGGGTCATCTATGTTGAGACCCAGTTGAAGTGAAATGTCTTGTAATGTGATGGTACACTCATCAGTTGGAAAGTGGAATGTGTGAGTTTCAGGTCTCTACCTTTCAACCAATGAAGTTACTAAGGCATGATCCACTTTTAAATGCCTTAATTTTGCAATTTGACCAAATCCAACTTGCTCCAATATTGAAATAGTTAAATGGTGTGGCTCTGCCATTGAATGACAATAAGACTCAACAACATCATCTTTGGGGTCCTGCAAAATTGAAGAAATTAATATGAAAAGGTAACCAAAAAAATGGATTTTGGAAAAAAATGATGTCATAAACTTACCATACTAGCAAGGTATGCAGACCTATGCTTTTGTTGATTCCACAACAACATATTGTTGGAGTGAAAGTTAGTTTGCAATGAAAAAGAGTTCAAGAATGTAGTTAGAAGGAGTTTTTTTCTAGAATATTGTGAATGGTGAGATTTTGTGAAGTTAAATTTATAGATGGGTAGATTGATTTTGGAGCAATGATGGGGTAAATTCAATCCAGGACGTTGATTTATGGGGTACCACTTTACTCAAGAATATCTGCCATGTTCAAGAAAGGAAGTGGGTGAATAGTGCCTCGTGTTTTGTGAAAGTTCATTTTGGAGTGTTGATAGGGCAGATTCAATCTGGGCCATTGCTTTTGGCTAACACTCTCCTAGAGAATATCTACAATATACAAACAGTGATGTGGGTGAACAGTGTCTTGTGATTTGTGAAGATTAATTTTACAGCATTGATGAGGGTACATTCAATCTGAAATGTCAATTTAAAGGTTGGGTCTCTGTTAAAGAATCTCTGTCATGTTCAGGAAATAATGTGGGTGAACAGTGCCTCGTGCTTTGATAAAGTTCATTTTGGAGCATTGATAAGGCAGATTCAATCTGGACCATTAATTTTGGTCTGACACTCTGGTAAAGAATCTCTGCAATATTCAGACAATGATGTGGGTGAACAGTGTCTCGTGGTTTGTGAAGGTTAATTTTATAGCATTGATGAAGGTACATTCAATCCGAAACGTTAATTTAAAGGTTGGGTCTCTGTTAAAGAATCTCTGTCATGTTCAGGAAATAATGTGGGTAAACAGTTCCTCGTGCTTTGATAAAATTCATTTGGAGCGTTGATGGGGACAGATTCAATATGGGCCATTACTTTTGGCCTGACACTCTGCTAAAGAATCTCTGCAATATTCAGACAATCATGTGGGTGAACAGTCATGGTTTGTGAAGGTTAATTTTACAACGTTAATGAGGGTACATTCAATCTAAAACGTCAATTTAAAGGTTGAGTCTCTGTTAAAGAATCTCTGCCATGTTCAGGAAATAATGTGGGTGAACAGTGCCTCGTGCTTTGATAAAGTCCATTTTGGAGCGTTGATAGGGTAGATTCAATATGGGTCATTGCTTTTGGCCTGACACTCTTCTAAAGAATCTCTGCAATATTTAGATAATCATGTGGGTGAACAGTGTCTCATGGTTTGTGAAGGTTAATTTTACAGCGTTGATGAGGGCACATTCAATCTGGAATGTCAATTTACAGGGTGGGTCTCTGTTAAAGAATCTCTGCCATGTTCATCAAATAATGTGGGTGAATGGTATGTAGTGATATGTGTGGGTTGATTTTGGAACGTTGTTATGGACAAATTGAATCTGCAACATTACATGCAATGTCATATGTTTTGTGTTTATAATTTATATAGCATAACCTTGATGACCTTTCACACATGAAGTACAAACAATGATGTTAACTGGCATGGTTTGATGGAACTTAACGGTTCATTTAGAATATCAGTGGTAGAAATTATAACACTTATGTGTTGAAAATAATTAGAAGGGGTTATTAATGTTTGGTGTTTGTTGAAATAAATCCCATGTAGTAAAAGATGTGCAATAATTAGTCTTAATATAACAAGAAATAATAGGAAATATGATAACGTTTAACAATGATTTTTGACATAGAAATGGAAATGATGAAGAAGGTAATAATGAAGAACATATTGTCACTCAATCTGTAAAGAGTCATTATTGTCTTTCCTTTGGCCACACCAGACAACATGCACATCATCACAACACTCTTCCATAATTACTTTCCCTGAAGCCATGCAGAACAATAGTGTATTATAATATCACTCCTCCATAATTGTGTTTCCTACATCACTCCTCTATTGTTTCTTTTCCTCACAACACACTTCTCAAAAATATATTCCATACATTAGGATTATCATCAGCTCCAATGTACAAACATGTTCTCTTTTAATGTGGATATGACAACACTTGTAAAAATCTATCATCTTCTACACAATTTATTTCACACGTCATAAACAACCATTTTATTTATATCTCAATCATTGTCCAACTATAAATTCAACCTCCTACCCCTACACCACTTTCAAACCATTCTTCTTTTCTTTCCAAAACTTTTACTTTTGTCTTCAATTGGACCATCTATGTATAACAGACATTGAAGATTTTTATAATTCTGATCTTGTTGTTGTCTTTGCAAATGGTCGGATAATAAAAAATGATGAAGGCGTCCATTTTGAATGCCCATCTCCTAAATTTATCCGCATCCCTTACATTTGTAGCTTCTCCCATTTAAAGGAGAAAGTTTGTGGCGCTTTGGGACTGCAAAATCAGACAACATTGACGAAGTTGTACTACCGCCAACCTTAGCTAACCACACAAGGGCAAATTAGGTATGATGTTGTTCAGATACTAACTGATGAAAATATTTTTAAATTGCTAAGTTGGAACTCTCAATTTCCATTTCTTACAATGATTGAACTGTATGTCAAGCTAACAAGATCTTCAGAAGAAATTTTAAGCCTTCTGAACGCACCCATTACATCCAACTCTTCTGTAAATCAAGACCCAATCAATTCAATAGAAGCAATAATCTACTATGGAGGAGTTATCCAACGGGCCACCATAATAGAGAGTCCAAATGGTAACATTCTAACCTACACATCTCTCAATCCTAAAAGAATGTCAATCCCACATGACAGCTCTTTTAATCAACTATTTCACAACATATCAGAAATACTAGCATGAGGAGACCGGAAACAAGTTACAGAAATAAATTACTTCGTCCAGCTAGAGTTGTTAATCGAAAATTTGTACACGATATAGTACAAATACAAAATGATGCTGACGTCCAACAAATGATTAACCGTTGAAAAAAATACTCAACTTATTAAACCAAGTGTGCAACGTGAAGATTCAACTACAAGAATTAAACTATTTGTCCAAACCAAAAATGTACGTAGTGCAACACCAAGAATCAGTTTAAGGCTTAGAGGATAATACCTATATCAACCATTTCAGTAAAACAACATGAACACTTTCCTAAATTAGTAGTGCTTTCATTACTGTCATGTTTATGTTGCATATCAATTACAATGTTGATCAGGAATCCTAATTGTGTTTGTGTTTAAATTGTCTTTGTGCTTAGGTGGTTTTAGTTTTTTGTAAGGGGTTATGTTCAAAATTGTTGTTACTTTTAGTTGTAAATTGTTATAAGGCAGTCTTGTTCTTTGTAATAGGGTTGGACAACCCCTAAAGCGCTCCTATTAATTTATTTCTCGATGTTAAGAAAAAATTCACCTTTAACTAATATATAAATTACACTTTAATTAGCCATAAACAAATACTTCATTCTTGTTTAATTTCACGTTTTGAAATTTAATTTACACACTTATTTTTTTTCATTAAACCAAATAATATACTTATTCACTCATTTTCTTTATCATTACATATAAATTAACTTCTATTTCAAATTTTCCAACCTTTTAATTAATATTTATTTACATAAAATACCAAACAATTTTATTTCATTTTTTATTAAAGATATGTTTTTAACAAACATAAAATACAAAATTTAATTCTAACGTCAATATTATAATTTATTATAATTCTTTCATCCAATTTTAATTTTAATATAAAATACAGTTACAAAATTCTTGTAATTTATTCTCATTATAATTAATTGCTTCAAAATATCTATAAATAGTTTCTTTTTTCTCTTTTTATGTTTATTATCACAACTTTATTTCATATAAATTTAATAAAAATAAATAAATTTTCACTTACATATTTTTTTATTTGTCTCCTTCTCTCATATAAATTAAAAATAAATCCTTCGAAATTTTATTTGTATTTTTAATCAAGTTTTAACTGAAAAAAAATACTTTTACTTATTTTTAAATCTATACCTAAACTTTTAGTTAACATTTCTAACCTCATTTTTCAATTTCATTTCAAATTTTTAATTTATCAATAACAATAAACATTCACAAAATTTTAATATTTTTTATTATCTTTAAATCAAATTATATTTAATCTCGTTAGCTTAATTTTTTTTCTCTCACAAATAATTTTAAATTTATTCTCACCATTTTTAATTGAGTTTTTTTTAAACACTCTTTATATAATTAAAATTTAATTTCTAAAAAATTAATTTCTCATAATCTATAATAAACCATTTACAATATTTTTATACTTTTTTATACAAAAATCATAAAAAATTATAAAGTTTTCACTTTATTTTACTTTAAAATAATAATAAAAATTTTAAAACTTAAAAAAAAATGTAAGAATTCGTTTTATGGGTAACCGAATTCTTATTGTTATTAAAAGACCAAATATTAAATTTCAATTAGAAATTCGGCCCCTTGGCAGTCGAATTCTCTACTTACACAGTAAACAATGTTAGTTTGGAAAATAATGTTGAAAAAGTGCTATGTGGAGAAATAATGTTGAAAAGTGTGTTAGTCTAGTAAAAATTTCTACTTCCATCACTATTTTGAATACCTCTTTTCTTTCTTTTCTTAAAAAATTTGATTTGCGATCCCAACCTCCTATCATCCTCTATGCATCTAGTAGAGTCACCAATAGAACCACCCTCAAAGACTTAGTCTCAACAGAGCCACCTTCAAATACCTAACCCTAGCAGAACGTACTCCAACAAAGCTTATGTGAACAACCAAATTACATTCAACTTGTCACCAATAGGTAGAGTCACCAAGCCACCAACAAATCTCTTGAAATTGTGTCAAATTGTTGCTAAAAGTTTAAAATTTAAAAATAATTAAGATACTTATAAAACATTTCTATAAAAGAGGCAATTGAGATTGATAAAAGGGTTAGGCATGTTGAAAAATATGTATGCAAAGTTCAAGAGAGGGAATGAATTGAACTATTAATCCTTTTTGAAAAATAAGTTGGAAAGAATGGAAATTTTTATAGAACAATGATCACCAATCACAATATGCACAAAACAGTTAATTTAAATCACAAAACAGCAAGCTACAATTGAATTTCAATATGCACCTAGTAAAATAGTTAGTTAAAATGACAAAACAACCAATTGAATTTTTCTGACAATATGCAAACAGAAAAATAGAGGATAAATTTGCAAATTAATTTATTAAAATTTGCATAGCAACACTTAGAAAAATTTAAGTTGTTTTGGCATAAATCAGTTAGCTAAAATCTGATTTCAATAAGTTAAAAACTTTATCAGTAGCAGTTTTTCAAGTTTTGGCAGTAATTAACCTAGCAAACTTTTTCTAGAAATAGTTTGTATGAAGAAAGATCTAAAAAGGTATATAAAAATGTTCAGAATCAGAAAAATAGTAAGTTAGGTTTGAAGATCCATTTGTTAAAGTTTGACAACAAAGTGCTTGAGCAGTTTTTGAGCATTGAATAACAAAATAGAAAATTATTCAATTGTTCTTGATTTGATACGAATTGAATTGATTGTCAAAACAGAGTCATTAACCAAGAAATTGAAGTTCGTTGCATGCAAATGATAGAATGACATTATACAAATGCAAGCAATAACTTAAGACACTCTACTCTACCCCAACCAAAGCTCCAAAGCAAATGTTCATCAAATCCTTCAAAGCTTCAAATGATTCCTTCATCAAATCTCCAATCCAAGGGATATATCCAATAGGAAACATTTAAAAAAATAAAGAAAAAGAACAAAATGATGTAAAAGAAACTCACAACAAAGCACTAATCAAATAAAGCATTTGAACTTAGTAATTATTTATCATCTTGCTTTTATTTCTTTTCGTTTTTGTATGATGATTTTACTTCTAAAATAAAGATAACAAAGACAATCTCATCACATAACCCATTGAATCCATAAGTCAAATAGTGAAAACTAAAACCTTCTCTAGAAGTTGTTCCCTACACTTGTAGAAAACACTTACAAAGCTTTTAAAAGGGATTCCAATAGCCACAACCTTGACTTTTATCCTATACACTTTTCTCGATATCACTTGATTCCATTATTCCTCTATCGCTCTTCCACGATAAAATTATTTTTACTCTTACTAGGGATGACAATACAGGTTAGTTGTTCCACATTTGACCTGGCAAAAGCAGGTTGGACAAACTCATCCCGCATAAGAGTTGCGAGCTAGTTTTGTTGACCTACCCTACTTAAAGATCATCCTGCGAGCTAGCCAACATAAATATATATTTTTAAAACTACATACAAATGTTGCCACAACAAATTTTGTTTTCGTGTTTCACATTTTTGTTGCATCATGTAAGTCTATCTTTGACAAGAAAATTTAAATAAGATAAATAAACATAAGATTAACATCTACATCAAATAAACATGTCAAAATTAAATATTTCATGAATAAAGAAACATAAAAATAAATTATTATATAAGGTACTAAAAAAACTATAGTAATTCATCATCATCTTTTATTGACTTCAAAAACATCATTGTTGTTCTTTTGTTTCGATAACATTGGATGCAGCCTTGGAAGAACTTCCAACTTCCACTTTTTTCATAAGTATAAGCTTCTATCATTCGCATATATTATTTGAACAATGACAATGAATGGGTATAAATAAAAAATAATACAATAAAAAATAATATCAATTAAAATAATTTAATTACCCTAAAAAAATCATGCTTCCAACTAAAAGTACATATAATTGTTTCTACATTTTCAAGCAAGATTCATATACTCGTTAAAGATCCGAGAACCAATGCTAAATGCAAATTCATATGCAATTGTGGTAATAGGAATGCTCAACAAATTTTTAGCCATTAAAGTAAGATACAAAAATCATTGAATTTTATTCTTCCATCATTCTAACACATCCATTTGCTCCAAAAAAAAAAAATAAAAGTTCATAGTTGGTTCATCCAAATGAGTGTCAAGTTGTGTCCTTCAAGTTTTCTTAGCTATTGAAGCTTGTGTGTTTTTAATTCCTATCATGATGTAATAAGTTATTAAAGATTCATAATGAACAAGTACAAAAAAAAAACTAAAAAATTTGAAGTACATTAAAGTGGGAAACTTACATGAAAAAGGCTTGATTTACACCGTGGAACATTTGATTATCTTGTCAAACCTTTGTTAGAATGTTCTGTAAAAGGTTTGTACAACCTTTCCTCATTTTTTTCAATTTTAGCTCCCAAGTAAGTGAATCAATTTTTCCATAGCTAAAATCTAATATTTCTAACTTCATCATTTGGTCTAAAATTCCACCAAATGCAAGCACAACATTATATTCATCGCAATGTTTCTCAAATTTGACTATCATCAATTCAATCATATTCTTAATTAATTTATCCTCATCTTTCACATTTTCCATCAACAAACATTAAATTTTCCAAACTTATAAAAAATAAAGATTAGAAGTAGAATAAGTTGTAGCATAAATCAAGGTAGTGATATCATAAAAGGGAACACAAACCTACAAATTTTTCCAGCTCTCTCCTACTCTTCCATCGAAAAGAAATATTTATAAGATTCATCAACCAAGTACAAGCTTCCAAAACACGTTGGCATTTAAGAGCACTTTTAAGCATCAAGTAAGTTGAGTTCCATCTTGTAAGGACATCAAGACACAAGCCACATGATGCATCAATATCACTAAACCTTTTAAGGCATTGTTTGAATTTCACCATTCTACTCATTGAACCCCTCACATATTTGATGTTATTTCTAATTTGGTCCAAAGTATCACAAATTACCTTTAGTCCTTCTTGAACAATTAAATTTAAGATGTGTGCACAACAACGAAATTGAAATAATTCACCACTACATACAAACCATTTTCTAAAAGAATTTTGTAAAATAAGGTTTAGACTAAGTTCAAGAGGGGGGGTGAATTGAACTTTCAAAAACTTTTCACAAATCTGATTTGTTCTTGAAGTAGAGAATGAAAATTCTTGATTCAATCAATTAACTCATGTAAATCTGGATTGTCCAGTAAACAATCAATTATGCACAGCGAAAATTATTGAATATAAACCCAGAAAAACAGTTTCAGTGTATAAATGTTTTAACCCAGATTCAATATGATTAAACACAATCCAGAAACACAGTTGATTCAGATATATGAAAACAAATGTTCAGAATATAGTCAACTATATGATCAGATTTTAATCTAGTCAATTTAAATGTTGGCAGTAGTTGAATAAAAGAAATCAAGAAGAGTAGGGAGAAAAGCAAGAACACAGAATTTTTATCCTGGTTCACCCTTCCACAAGGGCTATGTCCAGTCCTTTGCAAACTAGCAAAGATTTCCACTAAACAGATCACAAGATCAGTTTACAACCCTTGCTCCCAGCAAGTTACAAACTGCTCCCAGCAGTAAACCCACACCTCACTGAACCCCTCAGCTAGTGTGTAACCAGTGCAGAAACCCACTGCACCACAACACTTGCAGTTCGTAAGCAACACTGCTCCCAGCAGTACTCACCCTCTACTAAACCCCTCAGCAGATGTGAGACCAGTGCAGAAACCCACTGCACCAACTCAATTACAAACCCAGTAATTGAAAACAGCAAACAGATTACAGATCAACAGGATCAGAAAAGATCAAGAGTACTTCTACACAAAACAGATTACAAAGAATGAAAATCAGGTGTAGAAGACTTAGCTTTGGTGCAAAACCAAAGTAGCAAGAACCTCACTTCAAGGATGCTTTAAAGATTCACATTCTTGGAGGTTTCTTGATTTGAAAAGCTTTGCCAAAATGATGATCGCACAAAAGGGGCAATATCTCTCTTAGAAAATCTCAAGAAATGTTTTTTGAAAGTTTTTGATTAACTGAAAATGATACTGCACAATCCTTTAAATACCCAAATCAGTTTTAAAAACAGCTTAGCTGTCACAATTCAATTAATTGAACAAACCATTCAATCGATTGAATTTGACCGTTAGTTTGACCCAGTCAAAGGTTTCAGTTGTAACAGAAATAACTATCACATTCAATCGATTGTTTTAGAAATTCAATTGATTGAAAAACCTTTTTCCAGCAAAAACAATTTGGGTTATTTTTATTAAAAACAGTTTTAATAAAAATATTTGTGAATCTTTTTAGCACCTCAGAAGAGATGAACCATGCCACTAGTGATTAAGGACTAAGCCAATCACCAACACACAAACTCAACTAAGGACCAAGACCTAATCACCCAACTATCTTCATGTTGGCACAAAGTCTTCACTTGAACAATTCTGGTCCAGGTTGGTTCCAATAGATTCTTGATGAGGCAGTCTTCATCAGCTTCACATTGGTGCTCACAATATTGACTTCATCAAATCACATGTTTAGCCTTGGTGCTAACAAATTTGGCTTATTAAAATATTTCGAAGAACATAATTACCAAAAGCATTATCCAAAGTGATAAAAAAACATTTTTTTTCTCTAATCCCCGCTCTTGTAAAAATTCATTAATTTTCTTAGACAACTCAAGACCTGTATGAGGGGGAGACATATGAAAAAAGTTTATAAGCTTGTTATTTAACTTTCAAATCAGGTTAAATAAATGGCAATCAAAGATATGAAACCCTTACTATTAATACATGTCCATAAATCAAAAGTTAAGAAAATCCTACTAGGAATGGAAGTAAGCAATTCCTTAAGCATTGTCTTTTATTTCATATGCATTCTCCCAATATCAACCTTAACAGTGTTTCTAGAAACCCTAATTGCATCTGGACACAAGTAGTTTATCCAACTCCTAATTTCGGGATATTCAACAAAATTTGTAAGTAAAATTGTACCTAATAATTAGATTAGAAAACAAATCACAATAACAAAAAAGGAAAATTGTATCATTCTAAAAGATTCCCTAATTAGATTCATTATAGTGTGGACATAGCATCCCTCATCACATACACAAATCCAAACTTCATTACCTAGTATGTACATAATACATATAGCAGTTCCTTTTACAACATTGAATGTTAATTTAACACCAATATTCCAACCTTTTTTTTACATTTCTAATTCATGTTCTTGAGCACATACACCATTATGAGAAGATTGTCTTTGGTATTTTATTTGTTATCCAATTCCAAGCTTTCATCTATGTCGTCCTAAAAATTTCCTCCCATATACAATTCCATTGTCAAACAAAACCTTATTTCTTTGCATATGCCTCTCACTACTACCACCCACATCACTTTCCATATCATATTTTCTATTATGCTCAAAACTAACAAACAAAATTGATTAAACTTTCGTACTATTTGGTTATGACCCAATATTAATATAATTTTTCATTTGTTACATAAGTTCCATGCTATGCAAGATACTTTGCCATCAAAGAAGATATGATTAACTGATTTTTCAACTACTCCATACATCACGCAATAGACATTAGATATTGGAATTGATTTTTGTCTAAGATGATCTCTTATAGCCACACCATTCAATCTCATTCACCATACAAAATGAATAACACTTGGTATATCTTTAACTTTCCATATTGTTTTATGACCTTATGTTTTCCGGTTGTTGTTTCTCTTCAAGATTTCATATGCGGATTTGAGTATAAAGTTATCATATTGATCACCCTTCCATTTTCATGAATCTTGTTAATTTTGTATAGGTGTGATCATTGTTAATTCCTACATTAAATTGTTCATTTGTGGCCGTTCCCACTAGAGCCATTCTCTCTTTCGTCCCAACCTCTATTCCTGCCTATTATTATTCCAAACACCTATATTTGCGGTTATTTCCTACTTATAGCTAGAGTTATTGAATTCTCTACGGTATCTTTTAGCGTATAAACACTCTTGGTTCCATTTATCATCCCATAATTTAAACCATGTTTCATTCCTTAGCTTTCAAGTAATATTTTCGTCAAACCAACCTTCCTCATCACATGCGCCACATATCCTCCTCAGCTCCTGCCACCTTGTTGATTCATAAGGATTCTTTTATGCTTTACTTAGTTCTCTCCAATCCCCATATTTTGATTTAATTATCTTCTTCCACAACCCATTTTTCTCCTTCATTACTCACCATTTCCACTTCCTTATAAGTGTCTCATTAAACATTTTTATATCTAAACCACCACCTTCATTTGTTTTACACATATTTGACTATTTCCCTCAAGCAAATTTCTTTCCTTCCACTCCCCATCCCCCAAAAATGTCTTAGTACTTTCTTGATTTCTTCTATAAGCATTTTTTAACTTGAAAAAAAAAGATAAATAGAACAAAGGGGAGTTGTTATCACATATTTGATTAGACTTACCCTGCTTGTTATGAGTGTATCATAAATTTATAAATTAATTAAAAACATAGATTAGCAAAACAATATTGCATTGTTTAGTTCCCTGCACTTGTATGATTGTGTACAAATTATAAAACCATATTACTATGGAAAAATTAAATTATGCTTTCATTAGAGAAAGAGGAACAATTGCATATAGGTACATATGTTGTCAAATATTGTCACAATTATATGTAAATGTTTCTCGATTTCACAAACAATAAAAATCCTAACACTATTTATTTTTAGGGGATTAATGTTCCCAAAAGGAAAGTAGCTCCCCCATTTGTATCAGTTGATTTGAGCAGAATTAAATGAGCGAATTTGTAGGGGAAGGGATGCTAAGGACCCTCACATATGTGAGGAAAAAGACGTGAAAAGTCGGTTGGACCACGAGTAAAATGTGCCCTTACTTTTTTTCATTGTTCATGACAGAGATTCCTAGACGATTCTTGAACCATCAAAGGGTTGGTTCTTGACTAAGAGGAGTTGGGGCTTTTGAAAATGACATTAAAGTCCCATGAAAGCATGCATTAGGTTCACAATTGCATGGTTTCCTTCTTGCCTTCACGCTTCTTACATTAGTGTGAGCTAAGTTGGTCCTTTGGTTTGTGTGATCTGTGTGTGGTGGTTGGTGCTCATTGTTTAAAGAAAGTTGCTAGTAAAGGTGTTTTGGTGTTGTTATGTGATGAAGCCTCATTGTCGGACTTAGTTTAAAGATCAATAAGTCAGATCCAATACATTCATACTTTCATGTATGTGCTTCCATGGCTAGAAGGTGTGAAGTGGAGTCCATAGATGGACTTGATAGAAAAAAAAAAGTAAACCATACAAACCTTGAGCTAATTGATTATGTGAGAGGAATAATTGATCATGATTTAAAAGAAAGCACATAATCAATTATACTTCAGCATAATCGATTACATGTTTCCTTTTGAAGCATAACCGATTATCCCCTCCCACAATTATTATGCTTCAAAGGTTTTCTTTTATTTTCCTCTTGGTTGTTTATTCCTTTGTTTGCCTTGGAGTTACTCGTAATGACATGTATAAAGTGAACAATACAGTGTGAAGAATAATGGAATGGTATAATATAAGTCACGTGTTGAAGGAATTTGTTATTGTTGTTATTTTGGATGTGTTGTGGTCATTGTATTGCTTTAATAATCAACCAATATGCCCTTAAACATCTTCATTTCCACACTTGTGTGGTTCCTTTGCATCATTGTAAAGCCCTTCTTCGAGGGAGGGCTACCTCCAAGATGATAAAAGAAAACAAAAGGTTCTTCTGTGATTATTGAATGAAAATATTCTAAAAGTTCTGCATAACTATATGCTACTGATATCAGAGAATAATATCTAAAACAGAATTGTAACAACCCCAAAGCAATACTACTCTGCATCCAAACTTATACTAAAACGTCATACACCCTTTCCCAATTAATTGGTAACATAGTCCTCTAAATACTTGGGCCTATTTGTATTACATTTGGGCTTAGAACTTTGTTGTTGGATTGTCCTTCTCAAAAACAAATCTATATGTTCACAGAGTCATTATCTTCATCTTGGCCATAACAATCATTCATTCGCCATAACAATCATTCATGTGAAAATGTGTGAATTAGGCTTAATAGTGGCAACCCATGAGACATGCATCTCACCCATAAGCAATTATAGAGGGTGTTCTCGCAGTTATTTTGGGTTGTTATGGTTGTTATATTGCTTTGATAATCAACCAATAAGCCCTTAAACAACTTCATTTCCACACTTGTGTGGTTCCTTTGCATCGTTCATGGCTAAGATGTGTGAATTGTGCCTGATAGTGGCAACCCATGACACATGCATGTCACCCATAACCAAATATGAGAGAAAGCACAATTGATTACAAGCTTCATTGAGAGGTATAATTGATTTTCTCCACCCTTAATCGATTATGGAGTGTGTTTTGTGTCAAACTTGTGTTTCTTTCTTTTTTTGTTAAAGTTATTTTCGTGGCAGTAGCATCCTAGCTCTGTTGAATAATAAACATATATATATATATATATATATATATATATATATATATATATATATATATATATATATATAAAATTATGAGCGTGGATTTTTTATGTATAGTGAAGAAGAAAAATGAAGTAGTGGTATGTATACTCGATTATGGTGTTGGTTTGGTAGTTTGGATGAATTATTTGGGATATTGGATTAAGTTGAACCGTTGAGATTATTTTGTTTGTATGTATAACAAATGGTATTCTTTGAAAATGAAAAATAGGTTCAGACTTATGTATTAGATTGTAGTTTGTGTTTCAGATTAAAATTTATATCAATTTAACTTAAGTAATGTGTAAATATTTTTTTAAATATTAAGAAATTATTAGATGGTACTTAAAATTAGTGTTTCAACATGAAAAATAAAAGAAGTTTATCATTTTAAGTAGTTGAACTTAGGAAATAATAATTTTGATATACAAGTTAAAAATAGGAAATATTAATGAACCAGAAAATATAAATTACGATTGTAATTGCGCTTTTACAACAGTTAAGTAAAAAAGTTTTGATACAATTACAAAGTATTGAATATTATAGTTGTCAATTGCATATTTACATTTAAATGAAATAATTTAGGATAAATTTAGTTAATTACAAAATATTAAATATGTTGCCATATAGGGGAAAGAAATTTTGACATAACACGAAAAAAAAAAGTTATTAATTTTGAGAAGAAAGACATAGAAAATGATGTTATTAAACTTATTTTTACACCCTAAGAGAAAACTTGGATACCTATTTACTTATTTGATACAACCTATCCAGAAATCCTACATGGCAATGTCTAAGAGGCATTTTATGATATGTCCCAGGTATCTCATCCATGATATCAAGGTAAAGAAAACAGCTAAAGTAGTACAAAAAGAAGCATGTGGACACAAACCATACTCCAAACCAATAGAAATTCAAATACAGAACTCCTAAGATATTAAGATATCAAGCAATAAATTAAAAATTTTAATAAAATTAATAAGGTTTTTTTTTCTAGAAAACTTATATAAATATTCTCAAGAATATATTTAATTAACTAAATAGAATTTAATCATAATTTACCGGATTCATTATGCCGCTATATAAATAAATTTCTCTCAGTAGATGTTCTTCCTTAATTCATTATTTGCTGTTTCAATTTAATCCTTGGGAGATAATACTGCGAAAAAAAGTACATAGTTTTCTTTTTATTTGATCTCTGAAACTCCAAATATCCATGTCAACATAGTATGATCAACTCTATCTTCATTCACACTTCAACCCTCCCAAACCCGTCCTCCTCCCCCACACTCTAAAAACACAACCTAAATGCCTTCCAGAGAGAATCTTTATACCACTTTTACTACTTCTTTTATGAGCATAAAATATTTAAGAATGTTATAACTTTGTGGTTAAAGTAAGAACCAGATAGGAGAAACACTCCACTGGTAGATGCACCACTTAAGCAAAAATCAAAGGCATACCTCTCACAAACTACCTTCCTAAAAAAATTATATAATATATAAACTTTAATTAATCTAGTTATTTATTGGTTTCATGAAATTGACCGTTTTATTTACTTGACACAACAGAGAGAGAAAAATCACCATATTCTCATTTCTTATATCTTTCTTAAAAGTGAATCTTCAACAAATGGAAGCACTGTAATTTAATTTGATGCCTGCCAAAGAGGATCAAAAGCTTGTCCCACTATGCTCATCTATTTATGTATTTACGTATCCAGAAATCCCACTTGGCAATGTCTTATTTGGTGTAAGAAGTATTTATTGATCTGTTTGTAGATATCTGATCCCACTTTGTCAGGAACCACACCACAATCCAAAAGCATAAAGGTAGTACGAGAAGAAACAGGTGGACATAAAGGATCCTCCAAATCCAAGTGAGTTATAAACCGTTAGATGGAGATAAGTGATATGAGAAGAAGGAAGTGGACAAAATGGATGCAGCAAACCAATAGAAAGTGAGGTATAGATCTCCTAAAGATAACAACCCTTTCATATATAACAGGGCTCTCTACAAAAACATGCATCAACAAACAACACCCATTCAGTTACAAATCTTTTCTGCATCACTTTCACCACAATGGCTGCTTCCACAATGGCTCTCTCTTCGCCCTCACTGGCAGGCCAAGCGATCAAGCTTTCCCCTGCCACCCCCGACCTCTCCGCCGGAAGGATTTCCATGAGGAAGACGGCCTCCAAGTCCGTTTCTTCTGGAAGCCCATGGTACGGCCCAGATCGTGTCAAGTACTTGGGCCCATTCTCCGGTGAGGCCCCTTCTTACCTCACTGGGGAATTCCCAGGCGACTACGGGTGGGACACTGCCGGGCTTTCTGCTGACCCGGAGACATTTGCCAGAAACCGGGAACTGGAAGTGATCCACTCGAGATGGGCGATGTTGGGAGCTTTGGGATGTGTGTTCCCGGAGCTCTTGGCCCGGAACGGTGTGAAGTTCGGAGAGGCGGTGTGGTTCAAGGCTGGGTCTCAGATATTCAGTGAGGGTGGGCTTGACTATTTGGGCAACCCAAGCCTGGTCCATGCTCAGAGCATCCTTGCCATCTGGGCCACACAGGTCATCTTGATGGGTGCCGTCGAGGGTTACCGCATTGCCGGCGGGCCTTTGGGTGAGGTCATTGACCCAATCTACCCGGGTGGGAGCTTCGACCCATTGGGGCTTGCTGATGACCCAGAGGCCTTTGCTGAGTTGAAGGTGAAAGAGTTGAAGAATGGGAGATTGGCCATGTTCTCCATGTTTGGTTTTTTCGTTCAAGCCATTGTCACTGGAAAGGGTCCTTTGGAGAACCTTGCTGATCATCTTGCTGACCCTGTCAACAACAATGCCTGGGCATACGCCACCAATTTTGTACCTGGAAAGTGACCAAAAAATATGACAGAGGAAGAACAAGAAAAAACTTGTGAAATTTATGTTATTTCGTGAAATATCTATCGGATTTTTCCAAAGCGAATGTGAATTATATTATTATAAAGAACATGCCTCTTTATTTAGTCGATTTTGACGTGTCTCTAAAATTTTATTGTTTGTGTACTTTATTAACCAAACGAACTAAAACTCAAATGAAAAATCTTAAACATTAGGAAGCGTGTTAGGTTCTAAACTCTAAAGCAGTAAAACTAAAATCTCATCTTTAAAACCTTGTATCTTTATTTTAACTTTAATTTACAAAATACACCTTCACCCTTTGTTTGTTGGTGGTAAAAAGACGAGAAAGTGAGTGAACGTTGATTATTTGGAAAAATCAAAAAGCAAAGATTTGAAAAAACGAATTTGGGGCATATTTGAATGAGTTCCTGTATGCTCACAACCTTACGTGTAAACAGAACCACTTTACAACCCCACTTGAGGATGATGTGGATTAAATCAATGACATGACAAGTGGGTTCCAGCTTGACACAGAGGAGGAATTTAGGGTTGGAAGCATCTATTTCATCACAAGCGCCACAGCAACTTCGTTCACAAGACCACTGTCCTTTCATTTTGCAATTATAGAGGATGAACCTTGCATTCGTTCTTCAACGCGCAAAGCCACAAGTATGCCTTGGGTCCATTTGTGTGACAGAGGAACCGCGGCTGAACATATCAAGCATGCCGCCACTCCGTTTTTGACAGAGAAACCGCGACTGGACTCTGTTTCTATGACATAAGCGAATGGGTGTCGTCGATGATTGTTGTGTTGTGGTATCGAACCTAACCTTAATAGGTTTCGTGGTGATTGTGATTTCGGAAAAAGTAAGACAGAGGACCTAATGACACCTTCAAAGATGTTGAACTTTAATCCTCAATCTTTGCTCCAACAATGCTTTCTTCGCATAAGCAAATTTATTCCAGCAACATTAAAGTCAAATCTCTAATCTTCGCTCCAACAAATGTGATGCCCGCCTAAGCTAATTCACTCCAGAGCCTTTTAAATGAAACCCGACACAGTTTCACTCACACTATCTCCTATTACGTCAGCGAATTTTGTCTAGAGAAAACTTTCAGACTATGTGTTTAACCATATGTTATTATGTGATGAACTGGACATAACTTTCTGACCACTTATCAAATTTTTGGACCACTTAACAAATGTTATTGTTTGTCACATAAATGATTTACTACAATATATTAAATGATACATTACAAAGTCAAAATTCAAATAAATTGAAAATATGCCAAAATATATACAAAAATAACAAACTTCAATTCCCTCTATGATAAGCGTTTGTGTATACTAAGTTGAGGGGTGACATAAAACCAACACCTGCCACCGGTGACACCTGCATTGGTCAAAAAAAAATTCCACCCTGGCATTCAATACAAGTGTGTTTTCCTTCACCACGGAGCACTTACCAAGGGATATGAACCGAGGGACAGTGGTCATGCGCCATGACCACCCCTACACATACTAAGTGTTTAACTTTATGTAATTAAGTGTTTAACTCAATTGTACTTTCTAACCACCTAGCATAGCCACCAAATATGTGTCCCCCTGACTCCCATACTTCAATCCCTTACATGTTTTGCACCATGGCATTCAATACAAGTGTGCCTTTCTTCACCGCGGAGCACCTACCAATGACATGAACCAAGCAACAAGGGTCATGCACCATGACCATCACTCAGTTGAACTTTCTGACCACGCAGCACAGCCACCAAATATGTGTCCCCTTAACCTCCATACTTCAATCCCTTACATGTTTTCCATCATGGCATTCAATACAAGTGTGTCTTGCTTCACCACAAAGCACCTTCCAAGGGACATCAACCAAGGGACAGTGGTCCTACGGCCAACACCAGTACTGCACGTTCATAGTGTTTAACTCTGTCTATAAAAGTGTATAACTGTGTTGAGCTTTCTGATCACCCAACACAACCAACAATTTTGTGCCTCCTAACATGACATGTTTTGCATCCTGGCATTCAATACAACCATGCCTTCATTGAACATGGAATAAAAATGGCTTGTTGTTTTGTTAACTGCTTCGTTTTAACACCATATCTAAACTCAGTTTAAGTAAACAACTCATCATAAAAAAAACTTATTGTGAATAAATATGATCCTTTGTCAATGTAAACAAATTGTGAACTATGATATATTAACACTTCTTTCAACTTAGAAACAACTTCTGCCTTCACTTCTAATTTCATCCAAACTATTATTAGCGAACCACATATCAAAACAAAGGAAACTACTATGCTCTTACTTTTCATAACATTACAACTTATAACTGTATTTTCTCAAAATGAGAGGAGACATGAACATATGAGTTCTTATTTTTCATATCTGTTAGACGAGTTCAAAAGTACTTATTAGCAAACCACATATCAAAATAGAAGAAACCATTTGGACTATATTTTTTCAAAACGAAAGCAACATGAACGCATGAGTTCAAAAGTTTTTCTAAAAAAAAAAAAGAAACTACATAGACGTAGGTGTCGTACATTTTAAAAGAGTTTCATAATTTTTTTAAAGTACTTCCACTTTAGCAAATTCAAAAGTACGTATTAACAAATCACGTATCAAAACGGAGTAAACCACTTTAGCAAATTCAAAAGTACGTATTAACAAATCACGTATCAAAACGGAGTAAACCAGTTAGACACGATTATCATATATTTAAAAAAAAAAATTAAAAAACTTCGAGTATCTTTGAACGGTGTGAAAACATCATTTTTATTCATTTATTACTTTCGTTTAACAACTACTTTATATAATAAAATATTATATAAATAATAAACTAATAATATATATATATATATAAAAGTGAAAAATGAATGAATGAGATGAATAGTGATGTTAACACTCTTTACAATTTTCACAAAAACTTCTGCCTGCTTTCAGGATTTCTATAGGTGGTAAGGACATGATACTTTAACACCATCACTTTTTTATATTTCTATTTAAAAACCACGAATATTATTACTTTATTTCTAAATTTTATTTATACTTATCAAATAGAATGTTTTATTATTAAAAGGAGTTGCACAGGGGAAGAAGAGAAAAATTGGAAATGATAATTTTTGTTGTTGGCATGGTTCTACGGCTTTGTTAACCTATTGCCTGTGTAAGTTTTGCTTTAACTTTCCTTTTAACGCTTAATTTCATTTAATGCAGTTCATGATTCAGATAATATAATTAGCGCATAGTAAATTTATTTTACTAAACCAACCATAACAAATAAACTAAGCAGAAAGCATAGATTTGAAGAACTCAAAGCACAAGCATCATTATATGCTCGATTTATTTATTCAGAGAAGAAGTGTTTTACTTCATAGTTATTCAATACACAAACGAACCCTTTCTTCCCTCACTCTCCTCCTTTTCCTGTTGCTGAGTCTGTGCATCCACAAAGATAGAATCCCTCTGCTTCTTAATCAGCTTCTCAACATTCTCACCAGACCCAGGGAACGTAACCTCCAACACCTCTCTTGGTATCTCACTCATCACATTGTCTTTCTCACCTTCAAATTTTCAATCACAATCACAATCACGCATTAGCAATTCTAAATAAACAAGAGCGATATATTCAAATTGGTGATGATATATAATATATATACCTGCAAGGAAGTTCCTCTGGTTGTTCTCAGCATTGATACCGAAAGCAATGAAATTCAGATTGGAGGTAGCGTTGATGGCAACTGGATAAACAGCTGGGATTACAAATACATCGTCTTCAGATAACTCAGCTCTGTACCTCTCCAATTCCCAGCTTCCCTCCTGTTCCTCTCGCTGTTCCTCTCGCTGCTTCTGCTGTTGTTCTCTTTGGCCAACAACTTCAATGTTTGCTTCTCCTTCATTAACCACTAGTATCACTATGGCCTTAGAATTGTAGTTTGGCAAAAGAAGCCCCCCCTAAATTTGTTAACAAAAAAAACCATTGTTTATTTATAGTCTCAACTCAATACCAAGATTGTATAATTATTTATGGTTTTTCTTTGTATTACCTCTTTGATATCCACAGAACTGAGGAACACGTTCAAGTCCCGAAGTTGGGGGTTTTTCTCTGGGGTGATCTCATACAACCTTCCAAAGTTGTTGGAGTAGATGGGTTTATGGTTTCTGAGGTTGAATGGCTCATCTTGGGAGGAAAGGGCTTTCCTTGAACTAGTTTTGGCATGTCTGCTGAGTTCCCGGATCTGTTCCCTTTTAAGTTCCACAATCACTCCCTCTTGCTGCTGCTTTCCCTCCTCTCCAAACAGCACCTTGTTTATCTCCTCGAATTCGGTCTATAAAAACATGCAAATATATATATAATGATATCATTCAACAAATGTGATATTTAGACAAACTATGTAGTTAGTTAGATGATGTTTACATCGAAGGAGGCCTCTAGAATATTCTTGCTGAACCCTTGTAAGTAGGATTGTTGGGCTTCTGTGCTAGATAGGAAAAAGTCCTACACGACAAACATTTATCATCACATTTGGAGAAAATTGTAAGTTATTATAAAAAAAAAAAAACTTGTTTGGAATTACAGAATGTAGTACTTGAAATCTGTGAGGGTTGTTAACGGGTGTGGCCAGTTTGACTATTCTGAGATTCTCGTTGTGGTCAGGGTTAACCAAAAAGAAAATGGTTCCTGCAGGAATTTTCTGGGCATGGCCTTGCTCAAGAATGTAGGAGTCTCTGCCGTCAGGGTTGACCAAGGTGAGTATGGCTCTCCCTGTAATTAAAAATTGATTAACATTATTCATGCAGGAGAAGCAAGTGTGATGCAATGAGTTGATTACTTACCACTGAGGACAACTAGGAGGAAATCAGCATCAGCATGGTGAGGAAGAAGGAGGGTGTTGGGTTTGGACTTGAACTCCACAAGACGGTAGTCTTCAAGATTCTGAAGTTGGTTGGAGCGTTGGTCGAACCTCTGGAGGACACGAATGTGACCATATTGGTTTCTGTAAAGAGTGTGGAAGGATCTGTGAGAGCTGAAGTAGAAGGGGTTATTTTTTCCTTCTGAATCCGACTTGCTAAATGAGACAGAAAGTGAAGCCAGGAAAAGAATTCCCGGCAACAGCAGCAGTGGAACCCTTACTCTCATCATAGTAGAGAACTGTTAAATATGACTAGGGTTGGGGTATTTGGATGGAATATTGTAGTAGTACTCTGGATGGATGATGAAAGAAGTGAGTGATGTTAGGGTTTTTATATAAGAGAGATGGTCCTCAAAACATGCATGGAGATTTGGGCATGGGATGACACGCATATATGGAGGTTGACATGTGTTGAAGTGAGGAAATTGAGGTGGCGGAAGAGAATGAATAGATATAGAGGTGGTTGTGGTGATGATGGAAGTAGGCTCAGAGAAATGGACTGTATTAGGTGTTTGGATTGAGAGGGTCAGAGAGTTGAAGTGCATGTTGAGTACGTGTTGGTGTGCATGGCATTTGTCTATATTTTATGAACTCACATGGTTTTGAAAAGGATACAGTAAGTTTTGTCTTATTTCTTTGGATTTTTCTTGCCATGCAACCATGATCCCAAGAGATGAATTTACTGGATTGTCTTATATGTGGCCCCTTAGAGTACCATGTATGATTGTATTTATAATGATTAGTCACTGCTAAAAATTAATTATCATTGGTTAAATTGATATACTTGCCAGATAAAAAAAAGTTAAAAAAGAACTATAAATCTTTTAGCTGATAATTATTAAAAGCTAGACAGTATTAATCTAAAAAGTGAAAATTTTCACTGGGTTGTCTTTTATTTTACTTAGTGAAAAGTTATACTCCTTTCTATTCTAGATCCATTGATCAGATTTTTAAGATTTTGAATCTCTTTTGCATCAGCTAAAACATAAAACCACAGTTTCAAAAAGAAGATGATTTTGTGGAATATTTATGATATATTCAACATTGTACAGATTTTGTATAAATGAATTATAATTATGTACTAAGGAGACAAAATAAGTCTTGAATGATTATGTTCAATGGTTTCAAATCTAGGAAATGGATTAGAATTAGGCCTGATGTAAGCAGATTGAGGTATGTTAGACTCAGTTTTACCTCTGAGTAAATATTTTTCTTTACATGGATTGAAACTCTACAAAAATAATAAGTAAAATTTTTACCAACTCTACAAAAAATTTAATTTACACATCCTTTTTATTTTTCTAAAGTTTTAGGATTAAAATACAATTTTTTTAAACCTAGTTAAACAAGTGCCAAAATTATAGAGGATGTAATTGAAATAATCACTTATCACAAGTGATAGTTACCTTCAAATATTTGATGTAGGCAAAACTTCTAATAACTTATGTTTATAGTTTTTAAATATATATATATAGGAAATAAAATTATGTAATAATCTAATAAATTTACCTACAAACACCTAAGGCAGGTAAAACTTGAGAGAAATTATGTCTTAAGTTGTTGAGTATATGTAAAACCTTTAAGAACTTCTAGCTATATAGATGGTAAAATCATTTAAGATTTATATTTACAATAAAATCTTGATCTTGTGCTTGGATAAAAAATCTTATGGAGTATATTTTTAACAAATAGTTTTGAATGCTTTATGAAAAATTATTTTATTTAGATTAAAATTTTGAAAGAAATTGGAAGTAAAGAATCTGAAAATTTCATACTTCCTTCCCTCTCAAATTCATATATCTTCTTTTCATATTCTCTATTCAAGTAGACCCTTGATTGAGATATTAAAACTTGACATCCATTAAGATGTTGTCTATTTTGTTAAGGTGGATGCCTTATTGGCTGGACATTATTTTCTTGATTGATATTTACATTGTTTTTCAAGTTGAAATTGATTGTCATTGTTAATATTAATTTTTCAAGAGACAAAAATTTTATTAACCACCTTGTGCAATTCATTACATTGATTCACTCCATCAATAGATAGTAATGAGTGGTAAAAGAAATGATAAGCTACATTCACTCAAGAACTAGATTTATTTTCTTAAGGCTCAATTGTATTAGAGGAACAATTTGATAAGCCTTTCACATTTCTTTTTCATGTTTGCATTGATGTTTTAATTTCAGTAAATAGTAGTCCAAACACAGTTTATAAAATGAGATCTCAATTCAAGTTCCTTACATCTCAAAATTTAAAAAACCCCATTCAAAAACTACTAAAGTGACAAGGTGAACAAAAAATCATCCTCAGACTTGCCCTTGCACATTCACTCGCCAATTATCAGACTTCATTTGTGTCAAACTGCCCAAAAATTTCTGAGTTCATACTATTGACAACAATGACAGTTCAACCAATGATACCCATTGTTGTGAGAAACAATGCCAGGGGAAGACAAAAACAAAAAGACTCCAAAGCAGACAATAAAGCATCTTGGTATACATATTCTTGCAAGTATGTGATTGGCATCCAAACATTTCAATCAGCTTCTTTACCGCTGTTCTGAGACTCAATTTGAGCAACTTCATCCAGGGCCACTGAATTGGAATTGCTATGTGGAGTAATATTTCTGATGAACGCATCTTATATGTTGTCCATAGAATTTAAAGAGGACCTTGCATTGGCATAATATGAACCATTGATTTCCATGAAATCTGCGACTCCATTGAGATTACACTTACATTAGATTCCAACATTCGTCCCAAAATTAGCCTAGCCCATCCACAACTTCAGGACTTTATCCCTACCACCAGAGGCTACCTTCTCTCCATCGGGACTCCAATCAACAGAAAAAACCTTTACCGCAAGAAAATAAACTTAGGTCAGCAACTAGAACAGAAAAATATTTAGAAAAATAATACTAGAAACATTTGGCATGTGAAAAGACATACTTCATCAGAATGGCCTGGAAGATCTTGCTTCAACTTACAAGTTCGAATATCCCAAACCTGGAAACCAAAACCCGGTCAAGGTTCAAGTTTTGCAAATGAAAATTTATGTATTTTGATGTACATACCAAACTAGAAAATCCTGATACGAAATCCTTCATCAATAGAAACAGAAAACCATGCTTACCTTAAGTGTTGAATCTCTGCTGCCACTCAAAAGAAGTCTACTGTCTGCAGACCAGCTGTACAGTAAAAGCCGATACAAACTTGGTTACGGTTCTAAATGAAATATCTTTGACGTCAAGTAAGAAGGAATCAATTAGTTGTACCTGATCTGGTAAACATGCCCGACATGGCCTCGAAAGGCAGCAACAAATTTCCCTGTGGTGCCATTCCATAACTTCACAGATTTATCAAAAGAAGCACTTGCCACCCACAGACCATCAGGTGAAAAATAGACATGGTTCACAAGCTGTCAGCAAGCAAGCTTAACTTAATCATTAAACGTAAAAGATGTTAGGTGTATAACAATACAACCAATTTCAACCAGCACAACTAATAACAAGAAGTGGACATAAAAAAATATTTAATATAATTTGCACATAGCAGTCCGCAAGAAAACCTGCTGTGACTAGAGTTTAGACCTATACATTGGACAAGAAAAGGATACAGGATACAGTTTTATTAGAATTTTTTTCCTAATTTTAGAGTTCAAAGATACAGTCATATATCATAATATTCTTTCAAAAAGCCTTAGCTACTCAATAATGCTTATATAAACCAAAGTCGCATTGCACTTTGATGATCATTTTGGTTTATTCTTATTCCCATAATTTGAATGTAAAGAAAAATAAAGAAAGGAGTTGTACCTGCTGATGACCTGTCATGCGAGTTTTGGGGTGCTTGCTGACGAAAGGTTCCCAAAGGAACATAGTAAAATCGTCAGATCCAGAGACCAATCTCTCAGGGCCATTGCCTCTCATTGCTTGATACCTTTCCAGAGCAACCTATATTCATCAGTGGCATAAGCTGGTATTAGTAAATGTATAACAGAGATGGAAGAAGTTCCTAGAGGAAGGAATCTGTAGTAGTTAAAACCTGAGAAATGTGAGGGAAGAGAAATATAATATTAAATTGAAAGTGTTGACTACTCTGAACCACAGAAATCACCTTATGGGTGACATAAAGCCGAAAACAAGAGCTCATACTCTAAAGCATACAAAATTACAAACTTTGAAAAACATTAAACTGGTCACTAAAAAACTCTTAATTATTAAGAATAATTTCCAAGTTCAAGTAACATTTTCATAACAACAATCAAGCCTAATCCCTTTATATGGGATTCGACACATGAATAAAACAATGCCATTGAGCTCTATCAAAAATAATTTTTTTTTGGATAAGCAAGACTATGAATGTTAGTTCTTATTTTTTATTTCATTGATTCAACACAATAGACCAATCTAAATAATTAAACAAATCTACCCAGTCTGAGTTTGGGCTTACCAATCTGACCAGCCAATGCAATCGGGTCTAGTAACTAAACCTACGTTTAAAGGGCCAACAGTACCATTAAACAAAATAAAAAGTTACCTTTTTCATTTCCTCTGGAGATGAATATTGTTTTCCAGTATGATCAAAAGCTCCTGTGCGAAGAACATACTCGGTGCTTAAAGCCAAAGAATTAACCCAATGCCCATGTCCCTAAAATTAATTCCAAAATATTAAAAAAGGTATTGGACAGTTAAGAATAAAAAACATATCATCGTACCAATCTATACCAGAATTGTTCTTTGGTCATTCCATGATGGACTTTCTTTTTTTAAAAACAAAAACTCACATAGACAAAGAATATATTACAAGGATAATGGAGGATAAGGGACCAAATAACCAAGAAAAAATAAATTCAAAATGAACAAAATACAAGATCACCCAATGGCTCAACATGGCTAAAAAAATTCCACACAAAACGATTCAACACTATTGCTTATAAAATTTCAGGAAAGGAAAATGAATTCCACTCAATAATTTCCAACACACCTCTTTATGCTGAGGATTGAATATTCAAGCATCGGACAAGATATTTGTTGCTGGTCTAATAATAGGAAGCACGATAAGCCCAACAAACCTACCCAAAATAGACTCTGATACCATCTTGGAAAATGAATGTTAAGCTTAATTCAACATTTTAAAATTGATTTATAAGATGTGGTTTCATACCCACTTATATACTACAATTTGATCATATCTCTAATTGATGTGAATTCTCCAACATATTCCCTCACGAATTCTCTCTTCTCAATAAGGTACCAAAGCAGTATCATCCTATATGACCTATCTTGTCACTAATCCTTTCAACATGGCATTAAGAGTCTAACAAGAAGGGGACTCAAATTTGTTTACCCAATGGACCCCATAATAGTGATTTTTTAAAAAAACTGAATACATTTTTCAGTTGGTGTTTTCTCCCCAGTGTTTTTCCAACTAATAATGTATACCGACAATATTTTTCTGACAAGTTTCGTTTTCTTTTTTTTTTTCAATGAACTTTTTCTGACAGGCGACCACTACCGCTGAAATTGCCTTGTAGTGTGAAGACTATTTTTGCTTTCCAACAATCAGAGCGCTCTTTGAGCATCTTTTTTTGTTTCATGACAGTCAACATGTCCTCTGAGCATTTTCGTTGGTTTACAACAATCACCATGTCCTCTAAGCATTTTTGCTTTAAGACAACCACCATGTGTTTTGATCATTTTTTCCCTCCAGCACCTGCTACACTCTCTAAGCAGTTTTTGCTTTCCAATAGCCGTTGTCGATTACACATTTTTTCTCTTCAGCAGCTGCTATATCCTTTGACCACTTTTAACAAGTTTGACTCATGATACATATGTTCTAACTTGAGGGGGAGTATTAAGGATATGATTTGAAAAGATGAAACATAATGAATATCGATTGTCACTTTGACAGAGAGAAAGTCATGTTGAGGAAATATCTATTAGCTTTGTCATTATTTACTTTGTAAGCTTCAGCAACAACCTGAGTTTCATTTTACTTAGTCTCTCAAGGAGTCTTGTGTTGATGACATTTGTAACAAGTTTGTCTCATATGATACATATGCTCCAGCAGCTTGAGGGAGAGTGTTAGAGATATTATTTGATTACACTAAATAAGAAGATATGATATGATTTGGTAGGGAAATATCTTACCAAATATTTTCCATTATTAGATATTGATTTTGTTCCTTGTTACTGTATATCTTAATTAAAAATAAGAATACTCATGTGTACAATACATGGAATTCATTATATTCCTTCTTGGTTTCTCTCTTCTCAACATGGTAATAGAGCAGTATCATCCTTTGCGACCTGACTTGTCACTAATCCTTTCAATAACTGTATTAAAATTTACTAACATTCTAACATGATTCAAAATAAAACATTGAAATCCTTCAAGATTGAAATAGGAAAGTCAATTGGTAGCTACATCTTATGAGCATAAAGCAACATGAAAGATATTATCAAAAAACTAAATGAAGAAAAAGTTGCGTCAGATCAGAAACAGGGTTCATGCATAACAAAAACCAATTTAAAAAATAAACATGCAGATGAAAAGTTCAACTGAAAAGGGATGAGCCTCACCTTAAGTTCACGGATTAGCTTCCCTTGTGTGGTTTCCCAGACTTTGATAGTACAATCCTGTGAACTGTAATAAAACAACACAGATTGGCTCCAAGCAGTGAATAGAATTACAGAATGATAAT
>Ga0209489_103615_pt1 | contig 29838 bp, 13 predicted proteins | sample SiratrowhiteBW_FD_187527 | JGI IMG/M metagenome (GOLD analysis project Ga0209489, IMG submission 187527) | Root nodule microbial communities of legume samples collected from California, USA - Siratro white BW (SPAdes) (version 2) | ecosystem: Host-associated > Plants > Roots > Nodule | place...
TGTGTCTAAGAGAGTTTTTTTCTTTTTTTCAAGTATTTTTTTTCCAGTTGTACACTATTAATTTCTGGTATTATTATATTTCGTTTATATCTATTTTGAGTTCATATTAAGGTTACGCTGACATGTTTTTGAACAAAACTATATACTATTTTTAACAAATTATTAACCAAATTTCTATTAATTATAACTAAACTTATAGAAAAAAATGCAACAAATTATAGTATCAAAATTACACTAAATTCCAATAGCAGTCTTAGATTGAAGTCATGTAAATATAAGCATCACTCTAATATACAGCATATAATTGTGAACACCAATATAATACAGTGGTAAAGTTGTTTCTGACTACCCTGGAAGTGATTGCTTGAGTGAATAATATTCTGAAAATAAGAGCTACAATAATAAGGAAATGGTACTTGGTAGAAAGGACCAAGTTCATCATCGAGATTCGAACTACTTATGAAAAGTTATGGGTGGTTCACTTCATCGAGTTGCTTTAGTTCATGAAACGTAGCTCTGATAAAAGCATTGGTTTCTTTTGTTGGTTCTTCTATTGCTTCTTTCAGCTTGCTCAGTGCCATGCAATAAGCTTCCTATGCAATGTTCAAATAAAAAATAACATATGATAAGCTTTTCATTTCTAAAATAATGTTATTTTTTAAGTTAATTAATAAGTTTTTATTTTTACTTAAACCAAGATTTTCAGAAGTGATACCATGAAGTGATCTAATTCAGAAGTGGTTGGACTAGGAGCTGCTTTGGACTTTGAATTCACCAGCTTCTTCAATGCATCATCACTTGTTACATCAAACTCTTCAGCTTCACTTAATCCCACCTGAATTCAAATCAAACTCAAATTATGGTAATAAAACTTTTACCTAAATTAAGGTATGAGTTGTTGGAAATTTTTAATATCTGTGTTCAATTTCTTTGAATAAAAAAAAACATGATAAAGCTTTTATAACATCTTGCTTCCAACATTGGTTCATATTAATATGAAAATATCTATATAATATATATAACTGTTTACTCAAAATGTGTCTGCTCTTGTTTCCATTGCAAAAACAGTTATATATGTTATAATAATATTAAATAATTTAGATTAAGAAATAATAAGAAATAAACTCTATTTTAATTAATTATTTAGATTAAGAAAAAATGACTAAAACCTACTTATTTATCTTCATTTTCCACTTATTTTCTCTTGATCTAAATCATCCATAAAATAGAAGAAACAAACGTTTTTCTTTCAAGTATCATAAATTTTGCAGCTAGCCAAAGTAAGAAATTGTTTTTTCTCTGAACAGTGAGACATTCCACTCCACCCTTGTCTTGTTTACTATATTAAGGTTTTAAATTGTTCTAACATCACCTAAACATCATAGCCACTGCATTTTCAAATCCTTATGTGTCAACTAACTTCTCGAAGTTCTAGGTCACTAGCTACGGCTATATTAAAATGAAAGCACTTTTTAATGGCTTGTGTCTTTTTCTCTTAAAACATAATAATTCAACATTATTTTTTTAATTAATATATAGTTTAGAGTAAAAAATAAAAAAAGCAGCAAAAGGAATGTGTATGGAAGAAAAGAAAATGGGAAATTACGTACCTTCAAGCACTTGATGTGAGATTGAACCAAAACTTCATACAAAGGATGAGTAGCAATAATCTTCTTTAGAACTTCTTCATTTTGTTTCCCACCAGCAATGCTTTCACTTCCCTCAACAAGACCCTTTTCTCCAATTGGTGTGGCTTCCATTATTATTGTTGTTGTTATTACTATTTTTCTCTTGCAGCAATAGAATCAGAAACAAAAAGAAGCAGTATTATATATAGGAGCATGTGGTGGATAAAAGGGGTTTGTATTATGGTTATTGACCAATGTGGGTGGAAGCTAAGTGATGAAACGTAGTTATCAAGAAGTACAAATGGGGTTACCTGCCGTATGGGTATTTCTGTTCTTCATGTTGTTAACCATTGGAGGTAAAATAAATAGTATGAAAACAAGTGCATGCATGCATGGGAAAAAGATAAAGGGTTAAAACTCTGTGTTCTCTGTTTCCCTTTTTTGCCTTGAAAGGAACTTGTCAAGGTTTATTGCTATGATTAAAGCACCTTTCAGGTCTTCACAACTTGGAACCCTTCTTTTGGCTTTATTCTATAGTTCCCCCAAACATTTTTACTTCATTTCACTCCTAATAGACAAAATTATTTTACAATGTATAATCTTTCACATTTTTTTTTTTCGGTTTTTCCCATCTTCTGGATAAACTATACAAACATGTTATACAAGGTATAACGTTTTTCTTCTTAATTGGGTTACTCTGTAATATGAACTTCAACAGTTTTGGTCCATCATCGTCACCTTATAATTTTTTCAATATTAACTTTTTTGATTAAAATTAATGATTTAGATGAACTCGACTTAGTCCAGGACTTTTAGGACTGGGGAGGAGTAAATGGATCTCCATATTTTGAAAAGTGTAACTATATATTTAGCGTTTGTTATCTTTCTGTGGTCTCTAACTTTTTTAAAGAGTAAGCATGAAAACTTTATTAAAAGAAGCTGATACTTTTTTTTTATATAATACCAAGATGTTGTTTATTGCTTTTCAACCGATATCAAATTATCTTTTTATTAGTTTTCTTCTTTCTTAATATTTTGTATTTTTTTTTATTTATATGTTTTCTTTGTAACATTTTATAGGTGTGGTGTTGAGTTAGTTAGAAGTGTTTAAAGAAAATCTCACAAGGACATCAATTACATGAAAACCAAGATCGTGAAGAAAATTAGAATCACTATAATCAAGTATGAGACAATATGAAACTTTGAACAGATTTCTGTTTCATCATCAGCAACAAAAATCTTCTTTGTATAATAGAACAACAAAACTTGAAAATACACTTCTACCGTTCATGCAAGTGTATATCTCCATTCACAATAACTTGGAGATTTCAAGTAGGTTAATTGACAAAGAAACTAAAAAATAAACTAGAGAAAACTTGTGACAACTAATAAGGTGAATCCAACTCGAGCCATAAACACAAGGAGTGGAAAAGTTGTTTAAAGGAGAAATGAGAGAGAAATAGAAGAAAAACATAAGAGTAGAGAGAGAATTGAAAACATGAAAGAAAATAATAATAGAGGGAACAGTAGTTAAAAAGAAGAAGTTGAGGGAGAAGTTAGAAAACATGGAAAGGAATGTAAGAGAAAAGAGAAAATCCAAGTGAAAACCCTTCCTTACCCTTAACTCTCATCAAAGAAGGAGAAATAATTTGCTTAGTTTATTAAAGAAGCTTGAAATTAATATTCCCTTAGCAAAAACACTCTAATGAAATTCTTTAAAGTTGAGGTGTTGGAAGAAGTGATTGAAACTTCTAAGTACCAAACCCGACCAAGATAATAACGTTTGACAATGTCAAAGTGGATGTAATAGGGAAATTATCTCTTCTAACCAATGTGAAGGATATTAAGGACTTTCTTGGACATTTTAGATTCTATAAAAAGCTCATTAAAGATTTTTCTGAGATAGTTAATCCCTTGTGAAACTTTCTTATGAGAGACAATCCCTTCCTCTTTAATGAATAGTGCATACAATCCTTTAACATTCTTAAAGAGAAATTGGTCTCTGCTCCAATAATCTTTGCTCTAAATTGGAAGCAATATTTTGAGTTTATGTGTGCAAGTGATTTTGCTATTGGAGCAATAGTTGGACAAAGGCAAGAGGAAGTTTTCCATGTATTCTATTATGCAATTAAGGTTTAGAATGATGTCAACTGAACTATACCATAATTGAGAAAGAGTTATTGACCATATGTGCACTTTATCATAATAACAGTAAAGGCCTAAATAAATAAATCCAATTAGATTAATTTTGTTTAAAACATTGCATTTATTCATAATTATAGTTCAAGAAAATTATTGTTAAAGGTTTTAAGTATAAGTAAAATTATGATCATTAGTTGCCTTCTTCAGTAATCTTCAGATACAACCTTTTTATACAAAGAACATTTCAACTCTGACCCAATTGTCTGTCCTATATGATATGCACTTTTACCATGAATTAGTGTAAAATGTTATGTTATATAGGGAGATGAGCATTTCTAGTGATAAAAATGTTGTGGAAAAAAAAATATTTAAAGCTACATAAAACACAATCAAGCTCAGATGCAGAAAAGACCTACATAGAAGTTATTCCTTATATTAAAAACAAGTTATCTATATTGTAATTAGAATTAGTTAGAACTAGTAGTTTTATAATACTCATGAAAGTATGACTTTAAATAATACTTATCTTTTTTCATTTCGAAAAAAATGGAATAAATAAAATAGTTAAAAGTGACTTCATGTAAGAACAACTTGTGTATTTAATTTAATTATGGTCTTAACTCTTTAAGAATTTCTTAAAGGATATACGGATGTATTTAGTTTGAATAAACTAATATAAAATTTCATTATTATTTTTATTATACGTTTATAGTGCTCTTTTGGATTACTATAAAATTATATCCTTGTATAGGTTTTGGAAAAACATTTCAACATATTTTCGAACCAGTAAATGTTTGAATCATATTATGCACTTGTAATTCTCTTTTTAGAAAATAAAAAATAGAACAATGCAAAACCAAATAACTAGCTATGCCTATAAAAGAATTTTTCCATGAAATTATTTTCATACAATCGGAAAATTTTTGTTTCATTATATTAGTGCAAGTATGTTTTTAGTCTTTATAAACCAATATTCAATTTCATAGTTTTTAATAATGTTCACTTCATATAATCTTATTTTTTTTTTCTGTTTTTCATGTTGAATGGTCCTAATATCTAATTGATATTAAATTATAAATTATGTCAAACTTTCAAGTCAAAAAGTTTTCATTAGGTAAGATTTCAAATTCAAACCTTACAATTTTAACCAATAACACTGGTATAGGCTTATTAAATTCTAATTCTTCCTGAAAACGCTTAATGAATGATAGATTAGATGTAGGACCGACTTCTCTCTTTATGACTAGCTTCTTGTTGTACGATCTTTTTCAATTTGGCTTTGGGTTTTCTCCGACTCCTGCTACTCGGTTGGGAAGAGATATATGAAGACACTCTGATGTTCAAGTCAGTATTTTTCTGAAGAGAGGGGTGTGGATAAGAGTAAACTTGTCGTTGTAAGACTCTAACTATTTATAGGCTTGCTATTGGGCTTTTGACTATTCATTTGAGCCTATTATTTTCACTTAAGCCCAAGACAATATAGTCATTCTCTGATTCTCTTATTTATTATTAATGTAGTTTGTTGATCTATATTTTGTCAAATACTATTTAACCCCTCTGTCATAGAGTCTTGACCTCAGTTTTCTACATTCGGTTTTAAGTTGTGTTCAAGAATCGGTATTCGGTTTTATTGCCTTAATCCTAGATGGGTTACACTAACCATTTTCACCCATCTCAACTTTTCATTTTTTTCTAACACACAGATTATAAAAGTAACATTTTTTATCATTAGATTAAAAAATAAATTACAATTAAAGTAACTATTTCAACCATTATTTTCATCTTTACTTTTTCTTAATTTTATAATTCAAATTATGTTACTTATTATTAAAATCATTAGAATTACTATATATGAAAGAATAATTATTATTGAGTAACTTCAATTACAAGTAACTTGCATAAAAGAAATGAAAACTTGGGACAGAAGTAATGTCAGTAAATTGATCTTCTTGAAAGAGTTGAAAATTATGAATTATTTTAAAGTTACTTATTAGAACATTATGTGGAAAATAATAAAAAAAAGCACTATATAATTATCTAAAAATTTCAATAAAAAAAGAAAAAAAAATAGGTTATGCCTGAAATCTTTTATACAAAATAATATAATATTTTTATGCATGAACATAAATAATTCAATGATTATGATTAGAGGTTTTTTTAACGTAATTTCATACAAAATTATTAGAATTGTAAATTTATAAAAAATAATAATGGGTAAGTCATGTTTAAAATCCATAATTTTGTATATAGATAATTCGTATTTAAGATTTATGACATTGTATTGAAATGGAATCTCCACCTTTTAATATTTCTAGTTAAAAGGTATTAAAGAATAGTTTTCAAGAATATAAAAGAAACTTCAATTGTAAATATAAGGACACTAAAAATTATGATTCTGTTAAGAAATACAGAAAATTCAATAAAAATATATTAAAAAGTTTAATATAACTCATGCTTCTAATTTTGTTTTGCTGGCTTTCCAAGCTGCAAATTTTATAATCAAGAAACTCCAATGTTAGAAAAATCTAAACGAAACATAGTTAATGCAAAATAAAACTATGGTATTTCATAAATATAAAATTATGCAAATACAAATATAAAGAGATGAAACTGCTGGACTATTTTGTAGAAATTCATAATCTTTGAGCAAAAATATATTCAATGCCTCAGTTAATATAATTCGTGCATGCATTTTAATTTTATTTTGCTAGTTTTCTGAGACGAAAAAGTATGTATTAAAATTTCATAATCAAGTATTAGTTTTCACACTCTGTTTTAATAATAAGGTGACTAATTTATTCTATACAAATAATTTATCTCAAATAAGAAAGAAAATGATTGTGATCAATCTAAATAAAAGCTGTTTTGGACCTACATCGGTATTGGGCTCAAGTAGGTGCTACGATCAAAATTCGATGGCGTAATTACTTCTTGCACCCCTACTTCAAACCTGACTCATTTTGAACCTGCACCCTGCAATTGAGTGAAATGACGGAATTATCCCATCCGCTCTTTCTCATTGTATCTCACCACCGCTGCTTACGGTTGCAGTTAGAAGAAGAGAAAAAAGAAATCTCATTTTGAAAATTTATTCTAGAAAATTCATTTCAAAAAATGCATCTCATTTATTGTGACATATGTTCTGAAAGTTTATCCAGAAAATTTTGTTCCAAAAAATTTATTTCAGAATGTATTTCATACGTTTCAGAAATTTTATTGCAGAAATCTGATCTTATTTCAAAATTTTGTTCTAAACTGTATTTTACGAATTCTAAAAAAAATTCCCAGAATAGATAATTTGAAAGCCACGTAAAATAATCATTTTAAATATTGCGGGAGTGAAGGTTCAAATTAAGGGGGTGCAGAAATCAATTTCCCTTGGATGGGTGGTTATGTTCTAATGGGCCTGAAGCATTTACATTACCTCATTTTGAAATATTGTCCAACACTTTCATGATCACAAATTTGACTGTTATTTAATTGCTATTAAATTATATGACTTAAATCTTTCACTAATACTTGAGAGAGGATAAAAAAATGAATAAAAATATATCAAAAATAAAGTAGAAGTTAAATGTGTTTGATTAAAGAGAAATAAGTAAGTGATGAAGTGAAAAATAAATATACTCTTTCTCTTAATGAGTTTGTTTAGAACTGATCCCTTAACAAGATTCAAAATAGGGCAAAATCATTAAATCGTACAGTGAATTATTAACAAAATTTGATATAAAATAAAATAAAATAAATATAATTAATAATTTAGAACGTATTAAAAGAAAATGTACTGTACTATAAAGTGTAATACCCGACACTCGTGACAAACATTGCCTTCTTTTTTGATATCTATCCCTTCTGCTCGTAAGGACGAAGTGACTCACTTCTACAACTCATGCATGTTTTGCCTTTTATTTTTATCATATATACAACAATAATCTAAATTAATATATATAATTAGGAATTTTTTTATGTCTCCACTCTTCCTATTTATGTGAGTTATTTGCATATTTAAAGTTCTATTTATATGATCTAGCATGGAAAACATGTGCTCCACATATATATAATTGAAGTTAATGATAAAACAAATCTATGGTATGTTATCTAATCAACGTTAGAATTTTAATAAATAAAAACTGACATATGGGAACCTGGTTACGAATCCTCTATTTCTAACATAAACAATAATATACGAAAAGGGACCAATATAATTTGTTTAGATTAATTTTAAAAAAAAAAAAAAGAAAGATATTGACTGAAAATTTTTAATATATATATATATATAATTACGTATATGTGTATCGAGGAAAGCTCAAATTATTTTTAAGAATAATTATCTATTAATTAATTATTTTTTTACTAATTATGTTCTATTATATTTAATCAAGAACACTTTAGTATCAACTCAATCATCGTGGACATTAAATTTTAGATACATAGGACATTTGTGTGTTGTCTAATTGTCGAATTTCACCTACATTTACAAAAAAAATTATTAAACTTTGTTGTATTAGATTTATTTAATGAAATGTTAAATAGATTTAAAATTTTATAAAAAAAATGGTAAACTTAAGAGGAACTTAGAATTCAATGTTTAGATTAACAAAATTTAATTTGTGCAAAGAGCTATCGAAAGTAGTATTTTACCAAAATAAAAATTATTTGCATCAGATAGTGTTATTCATCAAATTCTTTTACCGTATACATATTGCAGGATGAAGAAATTATTTCTCATTTTAAAGCATAGGAAAAACTTCAAAATTACATAGATATTTATATTTTTTTAATAAATTACATGTATTTTCCAAAAAAAATATTTTGAACCGATTAGTATTATTATGTAAATATTTACATAAAAATTGCATTTATTCAGTTAAAAAATTAAGTAAAATATGTTTTCTGTCATTTAAAATATAATCAAAATTAACATATGACTTAATTAACCCAATTTATATATAATAATAATCGAGCTTATATATATATATAAACAAGTGAAGACTCAAAACCTATGTCCAAATTCTAATCACTACAAATCTCTAAACCCCTTCTCTTTACAAGTGTCATCTTGGTATTAGGATATAGAAAAATCAAATATATACATATACATAGATTTGAGATTGGTTAGAATAAGAGTGTAAAAATAATGATCACTTGTATTAAGATATATATATAATAGTGCCCACTAATCATTTATTTAACAGATTAGGGCATCATGCTGACTTTGACCAACATGTCAAACCAAGAACAAAAGAAACGACTAACTCCTATACTAGAGGCATCCATTTTTTCTTCTTATTTTAGGTTTTCTTTAATTTTAGCTCCTAAGAAAGTTAGAAGGAATCAAAACTAGAAGTTAAACCATGAAAAATAAGAACACTTCTCTTCTTCTTTTCTTACAGAATGTGAATACTTGTGTTTGAAACTCAATAAAAATTTCTTATTTTTCAAGTGGCTAAAACTAATAATAAATACCATCACGCTATTGTAGTATAGTAGTATGAAGTTTAAGTGGTTTGAAGTAAACAGAAAAAGAAATATATATGATTGACAAAAGAGATTCTCATAAAATTAACCAACTTTAATTTGGGACTAAGTTAATGTTTCTTCTCTCTTACTCTCTCACAGATTATTTATTTTACTTTTTGATAAACCATTTTGGATGTCTCAAACATTTAACTGTCTTTTAATTCCTTTGCCTGCCCTTAAATAGAAAAATCATTTTAGAATATATTTTATATTCGAATTTCATTAAAATCAATAAGGTCATCCACAATTTTTTATATTAATTATCAGTTCTTAATGAACAAATTGTAAATCTAATAGATGAGTAAAAGTATCATTTGGTATGTGAGAGAAGCTATTTAATAAAAGTATACATAAGTTCAAAAAAAATATTACAAATCAGTTTACGTATAAATGAATTTTAATTTATAAAGAAGTTTATGTGATTTTTTTTATTTTTTCTCTTCTAAAAGTCTTTATGGAAAGATTTATAACGGATAAAAAAACATATAAAATTTTAGTTTTCTTAAAAGAAGAAAAAATATAGCACCGATTGACATTAAATATCAAAATGTATAAAATTTAAATGTAATCTTAATAAATAATATCATATTTAAAATTATATAATAATCAACTTAATTAATAATAACTAGTAGAAATTCCACACTTTTATTACTAACTTAATTAACATATGACTTAATTAACCCAATTTAATTTAACTCGGTTAAAGATGAATTTGGTCAAATTTCATTTAATAAAAAAACTGGAAAAAGAAAACTTGAATCAATCTAATCCAAAAAACTGATATTTAATTAAATGATAAATTTATCTGCACTCAAGCCAACCATATTTAGTTTAGTTAATAGGTTTGTTGGCATGATGGCACTTCTTCACTTTGTTATTATTTTGAAAAGCTTATAATGGGATACACATCAAATTTACAAATTGTGATAACTATTGCAATGACGTGATTGGTTGGTTCTCATGAAAATTATCCATACAAAATTAATATATTCTTCACCTTTTGTTCAAACCTTTGGTGCAGCCAAGAGCCACACATCCCAAAATGCTTTTACAGATAAATTAGTTAATTGACATGACAAAAGTTAAATTAGTCATACACCTATTCATAGCTAGGTCAAACAATTCGCCTCACCCCAACGTACACAAATAATAATCTATGGATTTGATTCCAATAGTTATTTTCATATAAGACTCATAAAATCTTTACCACAAATTATCTCCCATTTTGTGAAATCACATAAACACTTCCTATTTTTTCCTTTTCTTTGTACTTGAATGTTTACAAATATTATTTTCATACTCTTTTTACATTGCATTAGTATCTTTATGAGTTTAAAAAAATGCGTTCTTATAAAAAAATTGGTGTATGTATTAAAAAAAATATTTACGTAATCTTATAAAACCTAAAAATGTATAGAAACTTAAACTCGTAGAACAAAACTTAAAATATAGTTTGAAATAACGATTAAATGAACAGTTTAAACATAATTTATTAATAGACGAAGGAAAATGTGATGCGTTAAAATTATTTTAAAGAATTTAAATGTAAAATTTATTTAATATAAATTAAATTTTAGTGTAAAGTATATTTGTAACACTTAATATACTAGTTTTATATTATATTTTTACAATTTTCGTATTAATATGTACAATTTAATTTCTATTGGACAAGAATTACAATAATAAAAAATAGTCCAATAAAATGTGCCATTTCGTTTTGATACTGTAAAAGTGTCAACAATAAAATTTACATTATTAATTTTTTTAATTTATAGCCTGAGTGTATTTCTTATTTTAATCACTTATTGTTAAGCTCTTCTATGTACAAATTTTGGATTCCCTAAACAATATTAATTAACTTAAAAATATATAACGAAACAAAGTTAACCATGAAAAGTCAGATAGGTAGTAGAAAAAAAGACACCGTAATAATTTATATAAGAATATAGAATATTGAAGAAAAAAACTATGAATAACAACTTCAAAATTTAGTTTTGAGGGTGTAATTTGGAGTAATTAATCAGATGTCTCTTTGATATATCTATTTTATGGAGTGTGAAATATTTATACAAAGAGAAAGTACATAATTTTCTTGTTTTCAAGGTTTGGTATTAGTTATAGATACTTTTTTTTTTTAGTTTGAGTAGTTTGCTTTTCTTATCTTACTAAATAAGTTATGTTTTGAGATATGTGACGATATTTTCAAAGTTGGTTAAATTGAATTCTTTACTAATAGATCATCATACTAAAAGAGTATATATGTTTCTTGACAAGATGTTAAATCAGATATTTAGTGTTTAATCTGATCAATCTTTACAAAATTTCCTTTTACTATTTCTTGAATATCTCGACATGAAGGTCGACAATTATGGTCTCATCTTGAAAACAACACTTTATATTGGATGATCCACAAACCCTTTAGACTCAAATCTATAAGGTATAGTATTTGATAAAACATTATAAGGTTTCAAGCGGGAAAACCAAATATTTTTTGGAACCATCATGTCATTTGAAATGACCTTTGAGAACTTAACAACTCAACATCACATCATTATGCTCCTCTTTAAATGTCCTTTTGATATAATACTTTAGGGTTACCCTATTCATTTTGAATCTTCTAAACTAAAGCATTGTTTCCCTTGTTTCAAAATTATTTTCCCATCCTCATCACTACTTTTGTATTTTAGGAATTTTCAACTCCATTTATTATCTTGAGTTACTCTATAATCATTGCTTACTTAAACATTCACACCTTATGCTAATTCGTGCTCCATAGTTTGATGTTAGCTCCAGTTGAGGCAGATTCACTCTTATTTATTATGAATCTCTAGAACTATAGTGTTTAACTTGTTAGGTTTGATAAAGTTGATTTGTCTTGTTGTGCTTTTGTGCCTTTTTGGAGTTATTATCGTCTAGTTGGCTTTGAACATTTCTAGGTTTTTCTAAATTTTTTGGGCTTTAAATCTTGTTATGGGTTTTCTCCAGGCTCCCAAAATTTTCTAGGTTTTTTTTGCAGGTTTTTGAGTTTTATGCAAGTTTGAACTTGAACCGTGGCAATTTTCTGAACTTTTAGGTGTTTCTCAGTCACTAAAGCATGGATTATCAATCCTTATACCCATGGGCTAAATCTAACTTGATCTTTGAAACTGTTAAATACGCGTCGACCAAAGTCCTTAATAAACTAAGGAACTCTAAACCTTTAAGTAAGTCTAGCAACAAAGAGGAAATCATTGTTGAGGCTTGCGAGGACAACGAGCTTTTGAGGTCCCTTATGCTATTTATATGATACTTTTTTTTTTTCAACATTAGGTCTTCGTCTTCCCTTTAGTTCTTTTGAAAATCCTTCTTGATGTTACATGTAAGTCTCGCTCAATTACATTCTAATAGATAGTCCTTCTCACGAACTTTTCAAATAATATGCTCGGTAAAAAACATTAATCCTATTGTCAACATGTTCTTTTACTTTTCTGAATTTCGACCAACCAAGCAGGCCTCCTGGGCTCCAATTAAAGGGTTTTGGAGATGAGGGTTGTTATCTTTCTTTCTTTCTTCCTACAAATAGTTTTAAAAGATGTTTCTTTAAAGCTTGTTCTTCCTCTACACTTCCATCTTTATTAGAAGGATTTTCCTTATACTAAACTTCTAAACCCATTGCCCAATATTCTAGACTTTTGACTAACCTGGATGAGGATGAGGTCAAACACAATAAAACACTTAAAGTGATGAAGTGTATTTTGACATGATCACCCTCCTAAAACTTGAATACCACGGAGTATATCTAAAAGTGTATATAAGTAACGTTTAGTATTGTAATAAAGATTATCAATATTTATGTATCTCGACTATAATGTAATATATTTGTTTGTGTAGATAAAAAAAATGGCACTTTCCTGTAAAGAGATGGCACGACTTATGAAGTAGGTCACTAAAGTCGAAATCAACACACAAAAAACCACTATGATCTTGAGATCGATTTCGAGAGGACCCATAAAGTCTCTCTTAAAGAGAAAGCGCACTAAGGTCAAAAATATTGTCATTGTCCTTAATAACATATATTTTTTGAAATCTAATTAGTCATATGCTTTCTAGAAGTGTTACTAGAGCTCCAGATACAATCCTTAACAACATGTAAAAACAGTATCATGCTAATAGCCTGCTGAACTTTGGTAAAATTTCTCATCCTCCATATCATTCATAAGAAAAAGATAATGGTTGAAAGTTTAACCAGATGAATAAAATAACTACTTAATAAAAAAATAATAAAGCTACCTGAAGATAAGTACATATGATCAGGAAAATTATTTCAAAGGTAAGTCTATATAAAGCAAACAATATAAATAAATGATCAATATTCTAAACTTTCAATTTGGATAGAGAACACATGGAACAAAGAGAAATACCTATTTTCTTATCATCTAGATCAATAGGCAAACACCTATACTGAAGTTTTCAAAAACCAAAGTCTTAGCAAGGAAGATATGAATAGAATTAGATTATATGGTTTTATCCCAATCACAAGTGAAATGGGTAGAAAATATATTTCCAGCTGTCTGATCAATAATATCAATATTCTCAAATTTTTGAATTTAGATTATTTTGAAGATCAGCAATAATTTGAAATTGACTATACTGTAGTAAATCCCTGAGACAAACCTCAAAATGAACTATTTCAACCCTAATTAAATTTTAAAAGTAATTATTTTATGAAGAGTTATACCATAAAAAAGATTACATTTTGAATAACACTAAAGATCATTTCAAAAATTTACTCTCTTATCCTAGCCAAAAAATTAAATTAAAATTATATATCATTAAATAAACATAAATAAATATAAATGTTATTTATAAATTAATTTTGTAAAATTAAACTAGATGAAATAAAATTGTAAAAGGTGTCTTTACTTAGAAGTATGGTTGAAGTGTTATATCAATTAAATTGTTATCCAATTAAAAACTAAGTAGAATGTCCAATAGGCCGTCTTAATATAGAATCATGTCAAATACTATTATATATAGGTTTGTGGGAGCTTGAGCTAGCTATCCATTTCCTTAATTTTGTAATGTGTGGTTAAAGAACAGGTAGGAAAGTTTCCAAGTCTTAAATAATTAGTATACTAATCCCTATTCCTCCTGATATAGTGATAAAATTAATAGTTAGTATACTAAAGATGTAAAGATAACATCAAACATACAGTTTAAATAATTTCATATATATATATATATATATATATATATATATATATTATGTATGAGTTGATACAAAATTTAATATTTGGGACCTAAAACTCAGTTGGATTCTTGAAAGAAGGAAAACTTAACTTATGGGAATTAATTTTATCAATTTATCATTTAATATACAGACTTAATATGTTTTATTTTCTAACTTTCCTTTTCTTTTCATATTTCATAACTCTTCGTGTTTTAAACAGAAACTTAATAAAATATTTCATTTCGATGATTTTCTTTTCTATTTCCCATCATCACTTTTAGTGGAATATCTATTCTTTCACCCATAAAAAGTTTGTTTTGTTTAAATTGGTATAAAAAAAATCTTTAGAAGTAAATTTTTCAATTTATTTTCAAATCAATAAGAAGCACACATTATTTTCTGAATTTTCTTTTTCTAGTTTTTAGTTATCTACTTAATAAACATTAATATTAAAGATTGTTTTTAAACATTATTTTATTTGAATAGTTTTAAAAATAAACTATTGTTATGTTTAAATTAATTTTTTATAATACTTTAAAGAAAAAGGAAATAAAAAAATTATAAGTCAAAATTTGCTTGTGTCGAATATTTATTCTTCACCCATAAAAAGTTTGTTTTTCTACATATTTTGGTATACAGAAGAAAGTAAAGAAGAAATGATATTTAAATTGGTAGGAAAACATTGTTTAGAAAGTAAATTTTCAATTTATTTTCAAACCAATAAGAAACACACATTATTTTCTGTATTTTTTTTCTAATTTTGTAGTGATCTACTTAATAAACCGTAATATTAAAGGTTGTTTTTAAATGTTGAATAGTTTTAAAAACAAACTATTGTTATGTTTAAATTAATTTTTATAAATAAAAATAATTTGTATAAGTCAAAATTAAATTGTGTATAAATAAAAACATCTTCATATTATTTTTTTTTCTCAAAATCAGATTTTAAACTTAAATTAATTTAGTCTGTGAAAAAATATTTTAAAAATGTATGAAATTTCCTTTAAGGTAAATTTCATCAATCACTTTTACAAAATTACATCAATATTCTCTATTTTTAATTTCCATACTTAAGCTTTTAATTATTTAAAGATATCACACTAAAACCCTAATTACATTATATTAATCATTACTAGATTTTTTCCCTATTTTTTGAGATTTATCTTACCTATTTTTTGTAAAATTTGTAAGAAATGAATTTGTCTTTACCAAGTTTCAAATAGATCTTATAATTCCCCAAGCAATATTGATTGGAAAAATCTTATAAAATCTAAATATTTCTAATAGTGAACTTCTTCACTGTGTGCAAAAGACTACAGTCTATTCCTATAAAAGAAATTCTTACAAATATTATAAATTAGAGATATTTGTAATTTCATGAAACAGGCCGATACTATATTTTAATTTTATATTTTAATTTTCTTTCTAAATTTCCCATTAAAGTGTATCTGATGAATATTAAATTTCCTCATCTAAGCTAGTTTTTAATATCTCAGCTGTTCATTGTTTCCCCCATAAACTTAAATTTCAAATATTTTTAAAAAATATATATTTACGTATCTAGGGGTCATCTGTTGTTTATTTTGTGAAACAACTATTTTACTTTTAGAATCAATTACTTATCATTTTTAATAATTTATTCTATACAATCATTTTCTTTAATATTCCAACCAACTTTACTAATTTTTTAATAAATTTATTAAACAACAATTGCAAATGTAATTTTAGCTCTTCTAATCAAAATAATTTTATGGCTAAAAAAGTTTAGCCATAATTTGGTCTCACCCATCCTTTATATTCCAAGTATTAGAGGGAAAATGGACTGGATCTTAATCATCCCATCAATGGATCAGTCTATTAACTTTTTTTTCTTAAATTTTGTCTTTTTTATTTTATTTTATAAATATATATTAAAAAAACTTAATATTATAAATATTACATTATTTTATTATATTAATAATTAAAACTTAATTTTTAAATATTAATAATTTAAATTATAATAGGATTACATGTTTGCCTAATTTAGGTAATATAATAAAAAAGATAATTTTTTTAAAATTATTTTTATTTTAATTTAAAGAAAAAACTTATTACGGAACATATTTCTAATCCACCCATTTATTTAATAACTAAAAGATTAAAATGATCAACCAAATCTATCGGTTCAGTGTTATCACTCTGCCATGCTTATAAAACATAATTTTATCTCTGCAAAACTATCTATCTGACAGTCAGGGAGTTTCGGTGCCTGAGAGAGCATAGTCTCTGGTGTAGCGGCACCACAGCAAAGTAAAACACTGTGATCCTTATCTTCATCGAAAAAAGTTTTATTATTATTTTAATAATAATAATAGTAGTAATTTTACAGTGAGAAACAGCGAAGACAAGTTGAAAGGCTTATCCGCCACTATTTAAAATGTGAAATTGCCGCTCTGTCCCTGTTCGGTTCCTCTTGTGCCTTTCTTTTCAATTTGCTAAGTTTTAGAAATAATCAACACGTGGCGTTCCAGGAATTCACCACGTGTCCCTCGACATCCTCTTTGTTTCTCTAGTCATAAATACTAATGCTTCTCTTGTCATTCTTAGTAAGATTTCTTACCATTTTCTTCATAATAAATTATAGGTAGAATTTTTTTTACTATAATTTATTCAAATTACTTTGTATAATTCTATGTATTTTCTAATTTTATAAACGATTACTTATATTGACACTATTACTATTTTATTTCAAATACAAGTATATACTCATTTTTAAATACTTGTTAAAAATTAAATGAAATTTAAAAATGGAAATATACTAAATAAGTGAAGCGGTGTTATAATTATTTTCCAAAAATAAACAATACTAAACAAATTTCTAAAATTTATTCTAATTTATGACATAATTTATTACTATTGTAGTTCTTAAACTTTTTTAAATTATCTTAAAAGTTAGAAGCTGAGACTAAGTTAATTATTACCTAATTAAGTTTCAAAGCTTAACTTCTTCCTAATTTTAAGAATTACTATAATATGGTCTTCCAAAGTCAAGAATGAATATAGGATTCTTATTTTAATATTGGTGATATATATATATATATTTTAAAGTAATGGTTTCTTGGATTGAGCAATGGATCTGGGTCCCACCAGTGATGTGGCACGTAGTTCAATGTGACATCCAGCTGTACACAGCACTGGGTCGGGGCCCGAATTAGAAGCTCCATTTTCTCACTTCAAGGTTATCCTCTCATACCATACTCAGCTAATCACACTCTCCCACGTCACCAACACCGAGGACTCTTATGACGTGGCAATATATTATTGGCTTCAGAAAAGGTTCACGCTGTTAGCGGTGCACCAGAGTGCCACACCCATGTCTGGGACATAAGATTAGGATGACATATAGTAGTATCAAACACAGTAACGAATCTCAATGCAGCGATGAACGGTTAGGAACATGCCACGTGTCCGGAAGGATATAGGACCCAATGAATGTGCGAAACGTGGCGTGACCTACGAGCTTTGCAGCTAATTTCAGACAACCCTCGCAGGTGGGTCCCACGCGAAACATAATCCTCGGTGACGGACTTGCCGAAGGACAAAGGATAAGGACGAACTCATGAGACGTTACATGCTGCTTTCAGCACACATGGCTAACCGTGTACAGAAAATTAAGAACCGTTGATTTTGATTACTTGAAAGTCTTGTGGAGTGATCGAACGGTGGGGAAGTTTCCGTCTTTTATTAATGCAGTTTTAAGAGAAAATGAAGTTGTTTTTAGTGGTTGACCCACGAAAACAAGTGAGCTTCCAAAAGTATCACACTGTTGCATGCTGTCTAGGCTCAGTGGAAAGAGATATCATGGGGTTGGGTGGCCATTGTGGATCAGTGAGAAAGCTCTTCCAAAAGATAATTCAAGAATTTTTCTCTTTATTTTCTTAGTAATTTATATTATTATTACTACTACTATATTTTATTTTCATTTTCCTTTATTCTATAAGGAGAAGGTTTTTTCTTGAATGGAATGGATTATGGATGTGGATTCTAATTTTTTTACATTCAGTGAATGAAAGTGAAATTGGAATTCAGGACTCAGCCAAACTGGTAATTTTCTTGAACTGTTAGTTAATTCCATTTGGGTTCCTTGTTTTTATCTTTCCTTTGCTCCTTTGGTCTTTTAGGCCATCTGGTTCTGACTTCCAAGTTCAGTCCATTTATGACATCAATCTCTGGGGGGTTGTTTGGTTGCTGTTTCTTGTTGTAGCTGTTTATGTGATCTGAATCTATTCCATTCCTTTTGTTCTCTCTCTTTCTCTCTCTCACACACACTTGGATTGCTAGTTAACTACATGTTTCATCTGTCCCTGGGTTTGATCCCTTTCTCCAAGCTCATCCTCAGAAAAGTTCTGCACTCTCCTTTGATGCCCTTCATCGTTACTCATCACAGATTCACCTCCTGCACCTCTTGCCATTTCATGCTTTGCAATTTCTCTTTCACCCAATTCAGGACCAGTATTAGTTGACCCAGAACTCAAAACACAGTCTTTTTGGGGTCAGTGGCTCACCCCTCACTCTTTTGTTCTTCATCCATTTGGTTTATTTGGGTTTGCAAACCCTTTTTGGTTAAAAGTGTTTTGAGCCTTGTTTGTGACATGATTATTGGTGGTTATTGAGGACTACCTCGGATGGAACTTGTTTGTTATGTGGGTATTTAGTATTGTTCGAGACCTAGTGAGTTTGCTTGTGAGTGATTAGAAGGTCACAACGAGGATGGTGTCAAAATCCTATTCAAACCTATTGGAGCTGGCCTCTGGAGAGGCTCCTTCATTCGGGTACATGAACAGGAGAATTCCAAGAATTATGACCGTTGCTGGGTTGATATCAGATGTTGATGACGACCCAGTGGATAGTGTGTGCTCTGATCCGTCGTCGTCGGCGGCGCACCGTGACCGGATAATCATGGTGGCTAATCAGCTTCCTATAAGGGCTCAGAGGAGGGCAGAAGGGAATAGGAGTTGTTGGTCTTTTGAGTGGGATGAGAATGCCCTTCTTCAGCTGAAAGATGGGTTAGGGGATGACGATATAGAGGTTATCTACGTTGGATGTCTCAAGGAGGAGGTGCATCCAAGTGAACAAGATGAGGTTTCACAGACACTTCTTGAGACCTTCAAGTGTGTCCCAACTTTTCTTCCAGCTGACCAGTTTACCAAGTTCTACCATGGCTTTTGCAAGCAGCAGTTGTGGCCACTGTTTCATTACATGTTGCCCTTGTCACCAGAACTTGGTGGGAGGTTCAACAGGTCACTGTGGCAGGCTTATGTGTCAGTGAATAAAATTTTTGCAGATAGGATCATGGAAGTTATCAACCCTGAAGATGATTATGTGTGGATACATGATTATCATCTCATGGTGTTGCCAACTTTCTTGAGGAAGAGGTTCAACAGGGTGAAATTGGGGTTCTTCCTTCATAGCCCCTTCCCTTCATCAGAGATATACAAAACATTGCCTGTTAGGGAGGAGATCTTGAGAGCCCTCCTTAATTCGGATTTGATCGGCTTCCACACTTTTGATTATGCGCGCCATTTCCTCTCCTGTTGCAGCCGGATGCTAGGCCTTACCTACGAATCAAAAAGAGGTTATATTGGGATTGAGTACTATGGTAGGACTGTTAGTATCAAAATTCTTCCTGTTGGTATTCACATGGGTCAGCTTCAATCTGTTTTGAGGATGCCTCAGACTGAAGAAAAAGTTTGTGAGCTCATCAAACAGTTTTCTGACAAAGGAAGGACACTGTTGCTTGGGGTGGATGACATGGATATTTTCAAGGGAATAAGTTTGAAGCTATTGGCCATGGAGCAGCTTCTCATTCAGCACCCTGAATATCAGGGAAATGTAGTGCTTGTGCAGATAGCCAATCCTGCTAGGGGAAGGGGGAAGGATGTGAAAGAAGTGCAAGCAGAGACAAAGGCCACAGTGAAACGGATCAATGAAACATTTGGGAAACCCGGGTATGATCCCGTGATTCTGATAGAGGAGCCTCTCAAGTTTTACGAGAGAGTTGCTTACTATGTTGTTGCAGAGTGTTGTTTAGTCACTGCTGTAAGGGATGGAATGAATCTCATACCGTATGAATATATCATCAGTCGTCAAGGAAATGAAATGTTGGATAAAGTTTTGGGTCTAGCTTCATCTCCTAAGAAAAAAAGCATGTTGGTTGTGTCTGAATTCATTGGCTGTTCCCCATCTTTGAGTGGAGCAATCAGAGTGAATCCTTGGAATATTGATGCAGTAGCTGATGCAATGGACTGTGCTCTGGAAATGGCTGATTCGGAGAAGGAGCTTAGGCATGAAAAGCATTGCAGATATGTTAGTACTCATGATGTTGGGTACTGGGCTAGAAGCTTCTTGCAAGATTTGGAAAGGACTTGTAGTGATCATGTGAGACGAAGGTGGTGGGGGATTGGGTTTGGATTGAGCTTTAGAGTTGTTGCACTTGATCCAAACTTCAAGAAGCTCTCGATGGAGCACATAGTTTCAGCATACAAGCGGACAACAACTAGAGCAATCCTTCTTGACTATGATGGTACACTGATGCCTCAATCATCCACAATTGATAAGAGTCCAAGCAGTAATTCCATTGAAATTCTTAGTAGTTTGTGTAGGGATAAGAACAACGTGGTTTTCCTTGTTAGTGCTAGAAGCCGGAAGATGCTTTCAGAATGGTTTTCTTCTTGTGAGAATCTGGGAGTTGCAGCTGAGCATGGTTACTTTCTAAGGTAAATCACCTATATATGTTGCCTCTTGGAACATTGGTGCTTTCTTTAGGTATAGTTCATAGTTAACATGCTTTTGGTATTATGTATGGTTTCAGAATGAAGCGAGATGAAGAGTGGGAAACACATGTTGCAGCAACAGACTGTAGTTGGAAACAAATTGCAGAACCTGTAATGAAACTTTATACTGAAACAACTGATGGATCCACCATTGAAGACAAGGAGACTGCACTTGTTTGGTGCTATGAGGACGCAGATCCAGACTTTGGATCATGCCAAGCTAAGGAACTTCTTGATCACCTTGAGAGTGTTCTTGCAAATGAACCAGTAACAGTCAAGAGTGGGCAGAATAATGTAGAGGTTAAGCCACAGGTTTGTACAACAATCTACTTCTAGGAATGAGTTGCATTTGTATATTCATTTTATTTCTTGGATATTGATATTAGTGGCAATTTCATCACTCATATCAAAACCTGGTCTGCAAGTTAGCTTAATTTGATCAAGGCATTTGAAAACCATTATTGTAGTTGAAGTGATCAGTTAAGGCACAGTAGGATTGGTGAGCAAAAAACAAGTTTAAGTGTAATATGTTCAGTGAATTTTGGGTATCAAAGATTGGAGAAAGGACAAAGAGTTGATAGAAGAAAGTGAAACTTTTGCCACAATTTAGACTTATTCATGTGTTGGTACTAGTTAGTGCACTAAACTTCTTTCACCTGAGTTTGTTAAATAACATAAAAGGAAACATAGTGAATGTAGATCCACTCTTGGAAGATTTCCTTTTCGCTTTTTTCTTTGTGGTTCTGTTTTAGATGAATTCCAAGTGTTTTAGTTGTAGCCTCTAACAAATTGATGTGGTGATGCAGGGTGTGAGCAAGGGACTAGTGGCCAAACGCCTACTTTCTTCCATGCAAGAAAAGGGAATGTACCCTGATTTTGTTTTGTGCATAGGAGATGACAGGTCTGATGAAGACATGTTTGAGGTGATCACCAGCTCAATGGGCGGGCCGATCGCCCCGCGGGCCGAAGTTTTCGCCTGCACGGTGTGCCGGAAGCCCAGTAAGGCCAAGTACTATCTGGATGATACCACTGAAATAGTGAGATTGCTCCAAGGCTTGGCCTGTGTTTCAGAGCAACTAGTTTCATTTTCTTCAGAGCAAATAGTTTGTTAAGGTGGTGATGCTGGTGAGAGGTATTACTATTACTTTTATTACTGTTATTGTGCTTGCTTTATTTTGTCCTTGAGAATGTAGGCTCAGTTGTGCTGCTCTTAAATCTTAATATATATACACAACTAATGTTATTGGTTTCCTTCATATTTCCATGTAAATTATCCTGCTGGTTACTGAGAGAAGTTCTGTATCGGATTCTGCTCCTTAAAATGCTTGATTTCTATCAGCAAAACTTGTACATATAACTGGTTTCTTTCAAGCCATCAACTCTTGTTGTGCATTCCTTTCAACTATGATGCTAGGGTGTGAACATGAAGCTGTGAAATGGTATTGGTTACATAATGTATAGTTTTTTCATCTATATACCTTCACTTCCTATGTAAAATTAAATGAACTTACACATTTGTCATAACAGTGAAAATCAACTAATCATTTATTAGAGTATAAATGATAATAATGGGTGAAGTAAGAAACCTTGAAACGAAAGAACTATTGTATTTTTTTGGTGTAGGAATGAAGTTTTATTTTTTTTTAACTTTTTATGTTTAATTGAAATTGCAATTGTAAAAATATTTCAATAGGAAATGCACGTATCGTTTCAAATAGTCAAATTGGACAAAATTATTAAAAGGGGTGTTTAAATATGATTCAATAGTTTTTATAATGTTTTTTTTTATTGCAATAACAAGTTGTTTTATTCTATCGTTGTTAAACGAACCATGTGTTACATTTCCTTCTTTCTCTTACTTCAAGTTTGAGACTTTTAGAGGATCAACACTTCTTTTATGTGCCTAATGTTGCCCAAATTTTCTTGAAGCATTCAAAGTGGTTGAATCGAGAGGAGTTACTTGAAATTTTAGGAGATTGTTTGTCTCATTTTTTTTGGGTACAAGTGTTTGTCTCGTTTGTATCATACGATACTATGTTGGACCACTTAATAAACAAGGTAAACATATTGTTCATTCATGAACTTAAGGGACAAGGATTTTATTTTTTTTAAGTATTAGTTACAAATTTGTGAACAGAAAAAAAATATACGTGGAGAATTTATTTTCTTAAATATTTATTTTTTAACAAAAGGCTATAGTCTAAAATCATAGATAATTTAATTAGTTTAATTAAAAGTTTCTATATATATCGATCTAATCCAAATATATAAACACCTAGTATTATTAGTACAATGGTCAGAAGGATAATTATACTTAATTTAACTTCTATTAATGGAAATTAATGCGACCTCGGTATTAGTAACAGAAGTTAGGATAGTGTTGTTGGCAAAGCTCAAAAGCCTTGTGCATGAACCAAAACCTACATTTATGTAGTTGGTCCTCTAAAAATAAATTTAACATAACTTTTTTTTTGTTGAGTTGAATAATTTTGTTACCGAAACAGAAAGACTTTTGATTTTAAAATTTAATATCAATTTTAATAGTTTCTTATTGCTTCATTTTTTAGAAAATTAACGTTAACCATATATTTCTCCCCACCAAAATGATATCTATTTTTTCCCACCAAAATGATATCAAAGGAAGAATTGTATTTTTTTTTTCATTCCATGTGTAAGATGCAAATTAGAAGTGTTATTGATCCATAATATTCTTCTTCATAGTTATTTTTATATTAAAATATCTAAAGAGGAAAGTTATATATGAAAAGGCATTATAAGAAAGAGGAGTGTATTAATAATAATATTTAGAGAAAGATATTAATTCGAGATAAAGTTGATTTATGAAAAAATAAGAGATAAGGTTGACTTATGGAAGAGAGAATACCTTATCGTGCATTTTACTATTTCCTAACAAAAGATTAATACTTTAACTACAAATATTTATCGATAAAAGGAAAAAGAATTAATTTAAAAAAATTCTACTATTATAGACTTATTCAATATTTTAAAAAATTTAATAAAAGTTATTATTATATCCACAACTTGGAATATTTCGATAAAAATAACACTAAAAAATTATTTCACATACTAGAATGAGAAATTCTTAAATAATGCATTTAATTTGTTTTGCAAGCCTTTTTTTTTTTTCTTGGAATGTATGATAAAAATTAAAAGATGCGTAAGCATAAAATAAAATTTGAAAAGCTTTATATAAGAATACATTTTTATTATAATTGTTAGATTGAAATAAATTAAGAGACTTTTTCTTTAAAAAGTATTTTTGTGAACTTGTAGTGACTAAATGATGTGTAGAGACTAAGTGGTGTGATATTATAAAGATGCGTCTAATATAAGATATTTAACGTGTGCATATATTCTTTTTAAGTAATGACAAATCTTTCGTTATTTTGAGTTTTAACAAATTCTTCTATTTTCTAATAATATGAGTCTATTTGTGTTAGACGTATTTGTTTTTTAACAATGTTTAGTATTTTTATTTTTTAAAAATTTCTTTTATAGACCTTTATTTTAGTAAGACATTTCATGTCTTTTATACTCTTGTCTTGTAATACTAGTGTTAATTGATAAGATCTTTTATTAAAAAACATTTGTTGATGATTGTCATCTATATTTGACACAGTGTTTTGGTGCTTCATGTATTTATCACTAACTTGTTTAGTTTTTCACTTGTATTACATTTTAAGCATATACGTCAATTATTGTATAAGTTTCTATGCATCTCTTATGAGCTTGTTTAAACTTACAGTTTATGTTCTATCTAATATCATCCTTTGTGTACATCTAATACATGTTTAACAAGTAATTTATATTAGATGAACCAAAATTTTCTTGTATATTATGATAAAATTATAAAAAAAATTAAGATTTACATTTTATAATAACAAAACTTTTCTTTGGCTTAACACAAGAATTTCATAAAAAAGAACATCCTTTAGTAAGTTTAATAGGTTCAAGCTAATGTTGGTCTAGACTAAGAGGGAAACTCTCATAAGTCAAGATTTAACGTTCCTATTTTGTTATCAATTTTTTCTTTACTTTTGGTTGAGATTTTATGTATGATTAAGATACTTAGTGAAAGGTTTCATCTTCAAATATTTACTTGTTTTGTTTGTTAAACTTAAAAGCAATGAATGTATGTTATGTTTTGAAATTAATTTATTATGTGGAATTTAAATTTATGTAAATGTTTTGTTCCTGATGTTTCATTATTAAGTTATGAAATAACACTTTATTGGACTAAAATGGAGCTAATGAGTAAAGTATTGTTGTTATCTAAATAACCCATAAAGTTCGTGAATACTCCCACATGTTTATGTCATAAAAAAATGTTTCACCAAAATTAGATTACTGATCCCATGCAAAAGCAGTGGGAAAAGAAAAAAAAAAAAAGAAGAGAACAATTTCAATGCAAAAGTTGTAATAAACCTATAAAAATAGGAGTAGTTGGGGAAATATTAAAAGAGAGATTTTTTGGATAGATTTATATATAAAAATAAATATAAAAGTAGGTTGAACCAAACATGCACAATTTTATTTGGATTGTTGCAGTTCATGTTACAAGTAAGGCTATTATGCAGAATTGTTCCATCTGGCCACCTTCCACCAACATTAATGGATTCAGAGGACCCACTTCCACGCATTCAGAGAAGACCTTTAAGGAGTCAACCTAAAGCATTCATTCCGTTTTAATAGCAAATTCAAACACAGGATCAAACGGTTCCTTAGCTCTACCAATGTGCACCACAGTAAAAAAGATAGAGACTATTTTGATAATTGTAAGCTTGTGCAGTGGAAAGGATAGATAAAGACTATTTTGGTATGTGAACTGAATTTCTCCTCTATTCTTCACACCACTGCAAGGATCCTTTACCACGACCTCCTCCCTTTCCACCCCCTCAAATAATCATAAATCAGTGAATCCAAATACATTCGTCACTTACTTTACTATCCATCCAAATGAGTGGTGATGAATCAGGTGATCTCCTGATTGTGTTCATAATTTTAATGTTTCTTATGATACTCTCACTTATAAACAAAGTGATTTTATTGCGATCATAATTTGTTTTACTTAATTTATAAATTAAATAGTAAAAGATCAAAATTTACTATTAGCTCAAAAATATAAATAGATATTCAAACATAATATTCAAAATATAATCTTAAGTAATTTAAATACAAGTCATAACAATATTTTAAACAGATAGATGTTCGGTTAGAAGTTTTATAACTTAGCCGGGTAATTGGTCACGTTATACAAAATCTGACAAGACACTCAAACATGTATTACAATGTTTCAAACACAAATTATCTCCTCTTTTTCCCACCCTTTCCAGATTTGTTGGAAGGTCCAGTAGTTGATGTTGATGCAGTCTCTTGCTTCTTGGTCCTTCCATGATGCCTAGGCACCATCTCTGCAACCTTTAACATTAGTTGCTTTCCTGCAAAACAAACACGCCAAAAATGAAAACATAAGATTTTCAACAGTCATTTTCTCATCAATTTGACGATGTTTACAACCAAAAAGATATCATCATCCAAAAACAGTAAAACCAGAAATGAAGCAGCAATAGCAGTTAACAGAGATTGGAAAGGAAACTGAGAATATGAAATAGACTTAAACCAGAGCCTAGGGCTCCTCAACTCAGAAGAATTTTTCTGCCTCAACTTAGAGAAGAATTTTCTGCCCAACTACGTAGCAAACTCTTTTCCTGCCTTTCTATCACTCATTACCTCCTCCCATATTTATTCTGTGATTCCTTTTGACTTCAGCCAACTCATGAACTCAATACTGTCAAACTAAAGAATCGTAGTAGGACCAAAGTTCGAAACTCAACTAGTAAGAGTTGAGTATAAGAAAGTAAATCACAAATATTAAGATCCCATACATAGCACAACTTAAAATAGGATCACATGTCATAAAATTACTCACAATAACTAACAAATTCATAATTATTTAACACAAACAAACTATCCAAGGAAATCATTCATATAAAAATCAGGATAGTCATCCCCCTCCACATGATCTTCATCTTCATTAATCCCATATCCTCAGCCTAGCCTATACCATTTTAAGCGATTGGAGTAACATCCAAATCATCTATAGGTGCAACTCCACTAACATCTTCTCCAACTTCAGCTAAGATGACTTCATTTGAAGCATCCAACTCCGAATTTTACTTCATTCTCCTCCATAACCCAATCATCAACAAATGCAAGATTATCAATGTTAAAGTCATTCTTTCTAACATCCTTCTTGTTAAATCTTGAATTAGTCATCACAAACACCACATCATTCATGGTCTTTTTGAATTAACAGTGCTGACATGCTCATTTTGACAGTGTTAGGTATGTCAGCATACCTGATAATATCAGACTAGGATGATTAGATGTCAACACTGTAATCCAAGAGTAACTATATTTATGAAATGTTCGGTATAAAAAACACTAAAAATTTTGAAGGTATCAATTTCAATACAGGGTCAATTTTGGAGTCACCAAAACCTTATTTAAACATTGTTTTTATCACTGACCTCTACAACATATAAAATAAAGTGAACAAAAATTGAAACTACCTATCAAATTTTAATGCTTTGAGGTGAATATATTTATGCAGTTCTAATATAAGCAAGAGCTAACAGTTCATAATGCTAGTCATCATACTTAAGGACGTGAAGACATTGAATACATATCAAGATGAATGAACATAGATTATGATTAAATGATATATTCTTTTTTTTTATATTTATTACATCGATTCCATGAGATGTTCATTATGCAAACAAAAAAATAAATAAAAAAATAGTGTTGGTGCAGACAACATGAGGAAAGAAACACAATAATGGGGTCCAAGTAATGATCCCTACCAAACATTTGCGCTAGTGATCAAGTAGTTCAGTTAATTAAATTCGCCAAATTAGACTATCACATATGTTCAGTTAGTGCACTGTTTTGAAAAAAAAAATTAAGAATAGTTTTGTTTGTAATAGTTCAATTATTAATGGTGGTTGAATGCAGTTCAGTTATGGTTTAGTTCACAGTTTATAGTTTTTCTTAACAGGCCTACACACTATGAGCACTGAAGTATATTCTTTTTTATAGTGTGCTGATGCTATAATCTTTTTCAGGTGTTAGTTCTTCTCTTGTTAACACCTGACCAAAACCCTGGCATAATTCCATGCAATGCACATCCTCCAGAGCCATATGGTTTTGAAGGTAGTGTATTGTTGGGCTGATCAAACTCCTCAATTGCAGTTGCCTTGCATTAAGGAGGTTGAGTTACATTCAAGTATTGTTATACTTGCATGCTCTACAGACCTCCTCAATGTTCTCACAGCCCAATTTCTAATAACTGTGTGGAACAGTTTGATCACCATTGCATTGGGCTGGTAAGTTAGACCCTTTGTTTGACAAAATGATTTTTAATTGTTAATCCGGTCTGCAGAATTTTCTATGCTATGCAGAAAATTTAGCTTGGTATCTGGGGTGAGTAGAATCTAATAATTGGGAATTCTAAAGAGATGGGTGATCCCTTTTGCAAGGTTGAAACTTGTTGAGATAGTTCACATTTTGTAAATGGCTTTTGCCCTAAAAAATCTAGCAAGTACAGTTTTCATGTCATTGCTAGTGTCAACAACAGTTAAGATGAAAATGATCAAAGATCAAAACAGAGTGAGTGAAGTGATGAAAAATTAAATCTTACTGGAGGAGATGGAGGGATTATGCAGTGTCCCATCCTCCTTCTTCAGCAACACCCTCACGCGCCCCCTTTGCATGAAATCACGAGGGTAGGCCTTGTCAATCTGCAATTTTCCATGTATCAATAAAATTCGCAGTGGTTAAACAGAGATGAGTGAAAAATCCAGAATTGACGAACCTCAATTGCAAAAGGAAGCTTGAGATAGCTACAGCAATCGCCGATTTCGACACAAGTAGGGTTTTCGCAAGCTTTGGCGACCGCGATGCGTCTTCCTTCGGCCATCGTTTTCTTGGCGTTGATGTAAACAGGATACATCACAATCCATTTTTTGATGTTGGGCAACTCTGTAGCGGCCATGCTTTGCAAAATCGAACGGTTTATTGCTTCTGCGATTCACAAAATGAGAAGAAGGAAGAGTGAAGAATCGAAGTGCTTCTTCTGCGATTCCCAAATCAGAAGAAGGAAGAACTAAAGAGAAACTAGGATACACCAAATTAGGTCTTTTTTTCAATTAATAAAACAATTTATGAAAATTATGATATTTTTTATTTAAAAATATTTTTTGAATTTGTTAAAATATAAATTTATTTATTAAATTATTATAACTAATTTAATATATCAATTTGATAAGAAAGTTAATTTATTTAATTTTTGTTAAGATATTGATATGTTAAACAAAGATTTTATTAATTTAAGTTTTATTTTTTTTCAATTAAAATAACTTAATCTAAAATTATTAATATTATTCTATTATATATATATATATATATATATATATATATATATATATATATTAAAAAAAATTTATTT
>Ga0209489_103616_pt1 | contig 29833 bp, 11 predicted proteins | sample SiratrowhiteBW_FD_187527 | JGI IMG/M metagenome (GOLD analysis project Ga0209489, IMG submission 187527) | Root nodule microbial communities of legume samples collected from California, USA - Siratro white BW (SPAdes) (version 2) | ecosystem: Host-associated > Plants > Roots > Nodule | place...
TGTCTTGATTTTTCAAGAAATTGACTCAAAAGCATAAACTGAATTAAGTGATTTGTTCCTAATAATCTTTGAACAGTTTCTGAATTAGAAAATAAAGTCTTTCCAACAGATAAACTTGAATTACTTTTGAAATACAGTTTACAATTTATTGCATTCACTGTTCATCAGTCAGTTTTCCAGAAAAACTATTTTTCTGTAATTGATGTCTTTCTAATCATTTTTTGGTATCAAATTTAATCTGATTTCTATTCTGAATCAGTTTGTCTGTATTAATTTGCAGTTTGTCTGTTCTTGAATTTTAATCTGTTTTTCAGTACACTGGTTTTCCAGATTTCATATTTGTCTGCAGTGCACTGATTCTGTTTGATTGGTTTTCATATTTGTAAATTGTTTGAACCTTTGCAGATTGCATTATAAGTTTCTTTAAAGATTTTGTATTCTCACATTGAAAAGCAAATTTGCGAAAAGATTTTAAAAGGGTTCAATTCACCCCCCCTCTTGAACTTAGGCCAAACACTTATTTTAACAAAAACAAAAATAATTGCTTAATTAGTTTGTATTTTTGTGCATCTTTTTGTAATTTGCTAGCATAAAAAAATTATTGACATGCATACATTTTGCATGCATCATACTTCTAAATATATATCATACATTTAGACATTCACCACACATCTAAACATGCATCACATATCTTAACATACATCATACATTTGCATATGCATCATACATCTTCAAAGGCATCCATACTACATTCTATAACATTTTTTTCCTTGGGAGGAATTTTGAAAATACATTTTAAAAGGAAAACAAATAAAAAATACATTTTTATGAATTCATACATGCATCCTCATTAAAAACAATAGTTCTCACCTACAAAAAATTGTTTTATGCAATCATTCATGCATTATCATTCAAAAATGAAAAATAAAGTTTTATACATGCATATATGCATTTACTTAAAATCAAAACTTAATAGAATTTTATGCATGCATCTATGCATTCTTTTTCAATTAAAACTGAAAAATAAAATAGAGTTTTATATATTCATTCATGCATTTTCATTCAAAACAAAAAATAAAAATTGAGTTTTATGCATTCATCTATATATTCTCATTCATTAAAAAAAATATATAGTTCTATTTATTCATTCATGCATTGTCATTAAAAAAATAGAATTTGGAGCATCATTTCATGCATTATCATTCAAGAAATTAAAAAATAAATTAAAAAATTCAAAATAAAATAAAAAAATTGAATTCTATGTAGTGAACCTCTATAAATGCATTCTTAAAATCTCTTATAATTTTTCTAGAATTTCATACATTCATATAGGGATTTCTAAAAATCTCATTCATAAATATTTTTTTCAATAAATGAAAAAAAATCAAACATACATCATATATGCATTTCCAAAAATTTCATGCATTCATAAATGCATCTTTTAAAAAAAGAAAAAAGAGAAAACAATCTTTGGCAATAATATATTTGCACTTCCTATTTTTGCATATTTTTCTAACTCTTTTAAAATAAAAATAATAGAAAGGACATAATAATGACTAAATTTCCACAACACCCGTGAGAAACTCGTGCAAATCGCAAAAGGATGGAAATTTTGACTAAAGTAGTCGACTCCGTGAAAAATGATGTCAACCAACTGAAAGATCAAATGGGTCAAATACTTGAGGCCTTAACTGCTATGAAGAGCATTAAGGAAAGTCCAGTGGTCAAAAATGAAGAAGCAACTTCTTTCAATCCTGTGGTGCAACAGATTGGAATGGTCCCGGTACCTAGACTTGATCACACTAGATGGCCTCCATATGGTGTTCCTCCAAATTATACTCCACCTTATGAGGCTCAACTGGAGCAGGAACAACCAGCACCACTTATTTCAGTGAATCCTTCAGGGACACCTACAAATCAGTCAGAATCAGTTTATATGCAACAAAATGTTTGCATAACTGGAACAAATGTTGACAGTACTGTAGTTCCTATAGCTACACAACCCATTGTTCAACCCCGTGTTTCGCAAGGAATATCCCAAGATGTTGAAGAAGCCAAGATTAAGTTGGAGTTGTTGGAAGAGAGGTTTAGAGCTATTGAAGGAGGAGGTAGTTTTGGATTTGGGAATGCTGCAGAATTATGCTTGGTATCTGACCTTGTAATTCCTCCTAAGTTCAAGGCACCTAAATTTGACAAGTACAAAGGAGCTTCTTGTCCAAAGAATCATCTAACTATGTATTGCAGAAATGATGGAAGAAGACCCAAGCAGGGTCTAATCATTAGATCCATGACCAAACATATTGAAGCTCAGGAGGAGTCAAAAGGCACCAACAGACATCAAGATGCTGACAACTTAAGCATTAGTGGAAAATTATAAAAATGTTGTAGAAGATTTTCCTTTGTAAAAATATTGTAGAACATATCTCTCCTTTGTAAAAATAAACCCTAGGTGCCTTAGGATTTGTAAAGGAACCTAGGTTAGGTTTTTAGAAGCATTTAAAAGTTATGCTATGTGGCACCTTCTCATTGGGGGAGAATGAGGCGCTAGGTTTGGGAGAAGCTTGCTCCACAAGCTAAGTTACCATAACCCTAGTTTCTCCTACACACTACTTAGGTAGCTTGCAAGGCAAGCTAGGGTTTGGAGAAGCTTACTCCACAAGCTAGGTTACCCTAAACCTAGCTTCTCCTACACACTACTTAGGTAGCTTGCAAGGCAAGATAGGGTTTCTAACCCTAGCTTCTCCTACACACTACCTTAGCTTGCTAGAGAAGCTACTAGCTTTTTCTTCTTCTATAAATAAGAGGTTTAGGAACCTCCATTGTAGACTTGATTTTGAGTAATGATATGCTGCCCAAATTTCAGTACATTGTCCCAAGTTTCACATTGAGTTTCTTCTCTTAGAAGCTAGGAACTCTCTCTCATGAAGGTTGGCCCAACCTCCTTCAAGGCTTTCACCATCTACTTCACCATCAACCTTCTTGCATGCTTTCTTCCTTGCATTTCCATGGCTTCCGCAACATGAGGAGTTCATCCATTGCTTCCATTCAGTGCTTCAAGGTTTCACCTAGCTCAACCTCCATTGAAGCTTGCACAAGAAGCTAAGGCACCTAGGAGCTCCTCCATCAAGAAAGATGACGACATATATTGGCAATGAAAAATTATTGATACATTTCTTCCAAGACAGCTTAGCAGGCATTACTTTAAGTTGGTATATGCATCTGAAACCAACTCGAATCCGATCATGGAAAGATTTAGCTGATGCGTTCGTGAAGCAGTATAAATATAATGTCGATATGGCTCCTGATAGGTTATAACTTCAAAATATGTCAAAAAAGAATTCTGAAACTTTCAAGGAGTATGCTCAAAGATGGAGAGAATTAGTTGCTCAAGTAGAACCACCACTGCATGACAAAGAGATGGTGAATATGTTCATGGATACATTGCAATCTCCTTTCTATGAACATATGTTGGCCAGTATTTCTTCCAACTTTACCGACATTGTCATCATTGGGGAAAGAATTGAATTTGGGTTAAAAATTGGCAAAATTACACATGGCCCGACTCCGGTCACTAATCCCGAAGGGTATGGGTTCTACCATGGAAGAAATGAGGGAGAAGTTCAAGCAACATCTATCTATGGTAGTCATTTTTTGCCTGTTCCGAGTAATTGTTATTAGTAAAATCAAAAGGAAGAAATGAATGTGAAATACAACCAAGGACAGAGCCAGAATTCAGTCCCAAAAGGAGATCCCAATCAGAAGAATAAAGGCATTCAATTCACTCCCATTCCGATGACTTATGTTGAACTCTTACCAGACCTTCTCCACAAAGAACTAGTGAATATCTGTCCTGCGAAGTCATTACAACCGCCTTATCCGAAAGGCTTCAATGCAAATGCCAAGTGTGAATATCACAATGGGGCGGTTGGTCATTCAACTGAGAAGTGTCAAGCCCTCAAAGTTAAAGTGCAATCATTGCCTGTTCGAGACTACTTACTTTTCAAGAGCAGAAGGCGAGTGTAGAAAAGAATTCCTTGTATGCACATACAAATGCTAATTGAGAATGGAAGAAGGCTACTATAAGTCAGAGAAGCTTGGGTACTTAGCAAAGGGGCGCATGATACAAACCTGTTGAAGTTCGTGTTTGTTTTGTTCAAATTTGCTTTAATTTTGTATCTTTGTTGACAATCGTGTAAGGTTACTATCAACAATACATATCATGTGTTCATTCATAAGTCTGCACTGATTGCTATTTGGCATGGGTCCTAAAGGGGTGTTGCGGGAAAAATGGAAAAATGAAAAAATATGTTAAAGCGTTTGTTCATGGATTGTTGAATTCATTGGATTACAAATAATAAAATGGGGATCATTCAAGCAAAATGTTTAATAAAGGTAAAAGTTGACTTTTCTAAGGAAACATTTGCATACATGGTGTTTGTTACCTATTGCCTTTTCCAAAATTACTAGGCTTTCCCAAAATTTCCTAGATTTCCAAAATTCTCAAATGAAAGGATTGTTCAAATGGTTACCATTACCTAAGAATATTTTTACACTGGGGAAGAATGTCAGTTTTCTGTTAGTTGGCCAATATCCTATCTTTATTCTTCAGGGGCATTAAAAAAAAAATTCAGAAAAAAGTCAGTTAGATTGAAAACCCAAGAGGGCAATATAAGAAAAAGATAAGACAATAAAAAAGAAAAAAAAAAGAGAAAAATAACACGTGTCAGAAGTCATTAACTTTGTTCCGTTGTTAAACTCTTTGAAAATCAAGCAATCATGATTGAAAATTATATATGGTTATGTCTCTTCATCCTAAATACTTTTACAAAACCTTTGCACCCTTTTTTAGCAAAAAAAAAAAAAAAAATATTTCTTTCAAAAATACCCTAAGCAAGGATCATCAACATGTTGAAACTCAGCCTAAGGTTCCAAGGAAAAAAATTCACCAAAGAAGAAGTATTCTAGCAGAAAAGTTCATAAAAAATGAATATATCAAAAGCTCTTAAGTCATCAAAGAAGGAGTATTAGATAAATGAAAGTTGTATGTCAGACACCTCTCAAAAGGGATTGAAAAAAAAATGAAAAAATGAAAAAAATGAAAAAAGAACATGATGATGGAAAACTCATAGAAGAAGACCTTATTAAAATTTTCAAGCCCACAAATAAATGTTGAGCCTTTATAACCTTTTCTTCACAACCCTGTAACCTTTGGCCACGTTACAAGTCCAATAAAATCCATATTGATTGAGGAATGATTGCAATGATTTTCATAAAGTTTAGCTTTATAACAAGAGGATGTGACTGATAATATGTGTTAAAAAATGAAAAAAGAAAAAACAAAGAAAAAATGAAAAAAAAAAAAGAGATGTCTACTAGAATGTCTTCTTCATAAGAGAGTCGTTTATACACAGGTCAACTGAGAATGAGACATCGGAAATAACAATGGGGCAATCTGATACCCTTGCTTTCCCGCACATATATTTTATCATACATACCAACTAGGGCAATCTAATTTCCAGTACCTTTGTCATCCCTTATACAGCACTGGGGCAATCCGGTTTCATCCGCACCCTTGTCACCCCATTTTTGTCACCTTACCAAGACAAACAATCTTTCACACAAATTTTACCATTCCCCTTGTGCATAAAAACTGGGGCAATTGCAAAGCCTATTTCCCTTCACGAAGAGTCCTTTACACTATCCTTATTTTCTTTCGAACCAAGTTATTCATACCCTCCAAGCTTAACGCACACATAGGCAACTCAACACACCAAAACTGGGGCCTGTCGAAAGATTTGCACTCTCGATATCTTTCAAATACCTTAAACTCCCTAAACACTTATCCTTTATCCATGGGTTCAAGTTACACCATTTTGACATTAGCTTCAAATGTCCTTGGTTTTCTAAAGAATGGAAGTTGATATCTAGTGAATTCAACGATTATCAAGAACTTCTGATTTTGTACATTGAAATTTTGAAAAAGAAAAACTTTTGCACATATTTTTACTTTGCAGCTTGTACATATTTTTGAAACACTTTGTACATATAAATTTTTGAAAAACATCTATTGTACATAAAATTTTGAAACATTGGAAAATCAATAAGAAAAAATCCTTTTTATATACACTGAATAAACATTGAAAAAATCTTTTGTACCTACATTCTCTTTTGGAAAATTTGTACATACCTTCTTTTAGAAAAAAATTACATACTTCATCAAAATAAAAATGATAATTCTTTATGCATATTTGAAATATTCATCATCCCAAAATCTTCGTTCATATATTATCATTTCAAACATGCATTTTCATTCAAAATTAAAAAAAAAAATCTCATGCATTCATATATACATTCTTCAAAAATAAAAAAATAAAAACAAAAAAAATCAAGTTTTATACATTCATATATACATTATTCAAAAAGAACAAAACAAAAAATCAAGTTTTATACATTTGTAAATGCATTCTTCACAAAATGCATTCTTCACCAAATTTTATGTATTTAAACAGGCATTTTCATTTAAATTAAAAATTCATATTCAATAAAAAGTTTCATGCATTCATAAATGCATCATTAAAAAAAGAACAAAAAATCAAATTTCATGCATTCAAACATGTATTTTCAAAATTCACATTCAATAAAAAATTTCATAAATGCATCAAGCACAAAAAATTTAATTCAATGTATTCTTATATGGATTTTTCAAAAAGAACAAAACCAAAAATTCATATTCAAACAAATTTCATGCATTTTAACATGCATTCTTCAAAATCAAATTTCATGTATTTATAAATGCATTCTTCAAAAAGAATAAATCAAAACAAATTCATGCATTGTCATGCATCCAACATACATCTTTTAACAAATAAAAATCAAACTTCATGCAAATCAATGTCATATCTTTGCATTTTACAACATGATGGTATAATCTTAGTGACATTGTCCAGAGATTTAATGAAGATAAATGATCCTCTGATGCACGGTCTCAAATTCAGACAAATGACCCTTTGTTTCAAGGCCTCAAATTCAAGAAATGACCCTCTGATGTACGGTTTCAAATTTAGATTTATGACCCTCTGATGCACGGTTTCAAATTTAGATAAAAGACCCTTTATTTCAAGGTCTCAGATAAGGAGTTACGACCCTCTGTTGCATGGTCTCAAATTCAGATATATGACCCTCTGCTTCAAGGTCTCAGAAAAATAGTTATGACCCTTTGATGCACAGTCTCAAATTCAGATAAATGACCCTCTGGTACAAGGTCAATTCAAGAAATGACCCTCTGATACAAGGTCTCAAATAAAATTTATGACGCTCTGATGCACGGTCTCAGATTCAGATAAATGATCCTCTGCTTCATGGTCAGTTCAAAAATCAAAGTTCACGACCCTCTCGTCTCAGTACAAGGTCTAAAATGAAGAACAATGACCCTCTCATCTCAGTACAAGTCAAAATGAAGAACAATGACCCTCTCGTCTCAGTACAAGGTCAAAATAAATAACAACGACCCTCTCGTCTCAGTACAAGGTCAAAATCAAGAACAACGACCCTCTCGTCTCAGTACAAGGTCAAAATCAAGAATAACGACTCTCTCGTCTCAGTACAAGGTCAAAATCAAGAACAACGACCCTCTCGTCTCAATACAAGATCAAAATGAAGAATAACGACCCTCTCATCTCAGTACAAGGTCAGTTCAATTCAAAATATACGATCCTCTCGTGTCAGTACAAGGTCTCGGCCTCTATCTATCCATTTATTTTATTGTCTTTTATTTTCAAAACCGGATGAAATTAGTGTTTTTATCTTTGCTTATCTTTTACTCAGATAATCTGAACTTCAAAAGTTCAGATCATTTGGTAAAATTTAAGTAAGGAGGGGCAGTCGTGTCAACACCCAATTTTGTCCGGGCAAATAAAATTATTTCAAAATAAAAATTTTATGTTATGTAGTTTTTATCATACTTTGTCATTTAAATAAATAAAAAAAAGAAGAAAAAGTTTTGATTTCATTTTTTATTTTAATGAATAAAGTTTTGAAATAAAATTAATAAAAAAGGAAAAGGAAAATAATAATAAATAAAATAGGAAAATAAAATAAAATAAATAAGTAATGAATAAAATAAAAAATGGAAAGTATAGAAAAATAAGAAAAAGAACTGTTGGGTTTGTTTTAAATAAACTGCAGAAAAATAATAAAAAAATAAAACCCATTAAGAGATTCAGTCAGAAAATAAATTGTCTTTGAATAAAGCCCAAATTAATAAAAAGTTCATTTTGAAAAAAAATAAAGTAAATTAGTTTGTTGAGGTCTAGTCCATTAAAAGTGTGTTAAAAGAGAAAAATAAAATTGATATTTTGCACCCCTTCTTATTAAAGTGCTGCCACGTCATACTTTCTCTCTAGTGAATAATCTGACTGCCTTTTCAGGCACTCATTTTTAATGCACGAAAATTAATTTAAAATTCAAAAAAAGGTTAATTAATGAAAATTTGAACAGATTGGCTGCCAGAATCTGATAATAATTGGTGATTATTCTGCTTAATTGAAAATAATGATATTAATTGGATATTATTCTACTTAATTGTAAATAATGGTAATAATGGATGGTTATTGTGCGTAATTGCAAATAACTCTGATTGATTCTGATTTATTTTTTAGCATCAAACTGGAATTAGTGGGCAGATTCATTGAATTGATCTAGCAGAGCAATTGAGGGGTCTGAGAAATTTTATAAAAATAAAAAAAAAAAGACCAAATTAAGGAGGAGGCATGATTTACTCTGAGCGGTATTTAGCACCCATCTAGATGCTTGAATTAGAAGAAAGAGGCAAATTTTGTTAAACCTGGTCTTCAACTGGTATGTCTTGATCGCTCAGCCTCATGTGGTTGTTCTGTTTGTCCTAGTTTTGTTTATTTTGACCTATTGAGATTTCAATATCATGATTATTAGTATTTTGTATTGCTAGTAAACAATTTTTCATTATAATTTTTTTTTTTTTTTGTGTCGGAGATGTTGCTCTAAGCACGTATTATATTTTGTTTTTATTATAATGGCGATGTTGTTCTAAGCACGTCTCATACTTGTTGTTGTTATACCATAGATGCTGCTCTAAGCTCGTCCCATTTTTTTAATTCTTCTTAGAGGCTACTGTTTCACACCGTCTCAGAGGATCCAAAAAATGAAAATCTAAATCTCAGTAGATCATGGAAGCAAGAGCATTAGAGCATTCAAAAGAACCCTAAACCATCTTTTATTATTATTACCATTGCTTTTTTTTTTCTTTCTTGGTTTTCTTAACAAATCAATAAATAATGTTTTATTTCAAATAAATTTGTGAAATATTAAAAATATTAAAAGATATATAGAATATTTCCAAATTTTAAAGAAAAAATATAAAATGTTTTCCGAAACTAAATAAAATATATCATTTTCGAAAAAGTCTATAAATATTTCCCAAAAATTAATAAAATATCAAAATTTTGAAATTAAAAATATATAAAAAAGTTTCTAAAATAAAAAGAATAAATAAATCAACTTTTTAAAAATAAAAAACATAAACTTTCACAAATAAAAATATTAGATTCAAAATAGTTTTAAAAATAATTAAAAAATAAATATTTTCAAAAATAGTAAAAATATTTACTTTCTAGAAAAAATAAAATTTTGAAACAGTTTCAATAATCTAAATTTTAACAATAAAAAAATATAAAATTTTCTTTTAAAAACAAGATTAAATGAAATTTTCAAAAAAATAAAAAAATAAATACCAACAATCATAACAAAGCAATTTCAAAATTAAAATTACTTGAACCCTGATTTTCTATCACGGATAGAGATACGTTGGACCAAGATTAATCATTGTCGGGCTCAAAAATAAAAAAAATAAAAAAAATGTTTATTTGTCTTATTTTTGCTTATTATTTTTATTTGCATAATTGTTATTATTTGTATTATGTTTATTAACATGTTTTCTTTTTCTTATTTATATATTTGTTTTGTTTTTTATATTTGTTTGTTTTGTTATTTTATTTGCCTTTATTCGTATTATTATTGTTATTATTTGGGGAAAATGACATTTTGTAAAATCACATTTATTTCTAGTAAAGGTACCGTCTTCGGACGGGCGTTGTGGGGTGCTAATACCTTCCCCACATGTAACCGACTGTCAAATCTTTAAATCTGATTCGTAGAGATTTTCATTTTTTATTTTTTTATGGTTTTCCATAATAAACTATTGTGACGACTCCAATCTCAATTTAAATATTTTTAAAAATAATTTTTGATCATCCCATCGTTATTACAATTGCGACATATATCATATGTCTTTATTATTATATATATATATTTATATATATATATATATATATCATATATATATATATATATATATATATATATATATATATATTATATATATATATATATATATATATATATATGTATATATGAGTATTTTATATTAGATGATCAATCAATAAACAAATTAGTAAATTGAAGTTAAAAAGGATTGTGCTCCTATTCTCTCATTAATATTGTCAGTGTCACTATTTATAATCGATAGCAAATAAAAAATTTAAATAAATGTGTAGTCCCTATTTAATATGTGAATTTTGTTTATCGCAAATATTTGAATAAATTTGTATAGTTCTTTTTACCTTATAATTTTTTCAATAGTTTTTAATATTTATATTAGATTTGAATAAATTTTTTATTTTTGTTTTAGTTTCTATCACTTGTCGATATTAATTAAGTGGTTAGTTGTTTCTTAAATATTTATTTATGCTTTGATTTTGACGAAGAGATAACTTATTAGGACAAGATAAATACATGTATTTTTTTTAATAATTTTTTTCTCAACGATTCTGTAAATTTTGTTTTAAGTTTTGAATAAATATTTTTTATTTTAGTCTTTCATATCCTTTTATTTATATTTTGTTTCTTATTATTTATTGATACTATTTAAGTGACTGATTATCTCTTAGTTATTAAGCATGACAAGTTTATTTTTATTTTATAAATTATTACCACCACTTAAACCGAGTGAGTAATAAATCAACCTAACTCATAAATAAAACATGAAAAAAAAAAATAATTGAACCACGTAGCAGTGATAAACTTGTTTTTGATTCACACTTGCTAATATAATAGCTTAAGTTAATTATAACTCTTTCATACTTAGATAAATACAAACTATCATATAGAAGGTGAATAACAATACTATTCAAATTAATACTCTCATATATTCATTAGTCCAAATTAATACTCTCATATATTTATTAGTCCAACTTAAAAAATGTTCAACAAATTTCTTATTTCAAAAATATATAACAACTTTCAAAAATATAGATTTTCTTATAACTTTATAATAATATTTCAAGATTTAGATCTATAAACTTAATACATCTAATTATTAAAACAATTAAAGGATTTATTGTTTCTAAACTTGTTTTTCATTCACACTTGCTAATATAATAGCTTAAGTTAATTATAATTCTTTCATACTTAGATAAAAACAAACTATCATATAGAAGGTGAATAACAATACTATTCAAATTAATACTCTCATATATTTATTAGTCCAACTTAAAAAATGTTTAACAAATTTCTTATTTCATATATATAACAACTTTCCAAAATATAGATTTTCTTATAAATTTATAATAATATTTCAAGATTTAGATCTATAAACTTAATACATCATTTATTACAGATAGAAAGAAATAAGATAAAAAATATTATTTTTTTTAATTTTTATAATATCACTAATCCTAATTATTATATGATATTAGGTTACAATATAATTTTGTTCTTTTTATTTGTTTCAATATATAATTTTGTTATGCCTATTTTAAAATATAGACATCTCGTTTTAATTTTTTAAATTATTGATTTTAGTTTGATTATGCGAATTAAAATTTTGGTATTTAAGTCTTCAACAAATCAACCAATAAAAGCTAAAGATAGTTTCTCACAATATAAAATTAGGTTATGTTGAATTTAATTTGCTGCAATTCCTTTATATAATTTCTTTAAATTTTGATTTATAATTTGTGTATAAATTAATATTTTTCTTTATTATTATGTTAGGAATGATTTCCTATTGTCACAGTATTATAGTTAAAACATTCACGTAACATATTTAAATAATATTAATATGAAATATGCGAATACTCGTAACATATTAAAATAATATTAATATCCGAATCTATACATTATTTTTTTTTTTGTGACTTGAAAACTCGTTTAGTACTAATACAACGTTATTTTTTTTTCTATAGTATTGGTAAAATTTTAGTTTATCTTATTTAAAAAAAGTAAAAATCATTATTTTAATTGAGAATGTATTTTTTTTTGTTTTTTTTAAATAATGTTGTGAAAAGAAGTATTGACATTTTAAAGAGGTGAAATTTGTATTTTAGTGTGAAAAGGTCATGATTTCGTGTTTAGTGTATAAATGTTAAATATATGGGACTACTCATTATAAAAATATATATTTAAAATATGTGGTCATAAATGGGACCACTCTTAGTTTGTCAAAATAGAAAACATCTAAAACTATCTAAAAGTTCAATACTCTCCTCACAAGTTATTTAATACTTTTTAAGCGAAATTTAGTTTTTTTTTTTCAATATTAATCTATATATCATATACTTAGTATTAATTATAGGGAAAAACATATGATTTCATCAACTTTTTAACTTTTATTCACACTCAAGTTTATACAAAATTTCATAGAAGTTTATGAACCACAAGACCTTCTTTCTCCTCCATCTCTTTCTTCTCTTCCTTTATATCCTCTTTCTCAACTCTCTTTTGCTTACAATTATATAAAAAAACTGGACACTTCAAAACCAACACACACCACCATGAACACCCAAACTCCAAGTTGTGCATATAATGATGGTTATTTTTTTCAAAATCAAAATTTAAAACAATATGACCAACAGCAAGTCAAGAGACAAGTAAGAAGAAGGATTACTAAGAAGCCTTATCAAGAAAGGCTAATGAATATGGCGGAGGCAAGGAAAGAGATTGCTATTGCCCTAAAACATCACAGGACAACCATGAAAATGACAAATGAGCATCAACAACTCCAACTTCATCAACAACATCAACCACCTTCCTTTCAAGCTTCATTTTATTCAAGTTTTAGTCAAGATGGAAGATTCAAGGCTAAGAGAAGCCCGAGGATGTATCCACCATACTCAAACAAAATTTCACATTACTTAAATGATTTTTCCTTCTCTTCATCCTTCCTACCCTTTCCTACTCTTCCTTTTCCTCGACCTTCTCTTCCTTTTCCTCCTTCTCCTCCTTCAGTTTCAATTTTTACCCCAGCTCCATTTGCTCAACCACCCCCTAAGCTAGAAGCTCTCAATTTCACACTTCCAAGTCAGATATTGGGATTCAACCTCAATCTACACCCTTTCAACAGTTCAGAGCCTACCCTTTTACTTGATAATAACACTTTAGACCCTACCATTTTGCCTAATAACAACAATTTAGATTCTACTCTTTTACTTGATAACAAAACTTTAGATCCTACCAATTTGCTTGATAACAACATTTTAGATTGTACCCATATGTTTAATAACAACACTTTGGATCCTACCCTTGTGCTTAATAATAACATATTAGATCCTACCCTTTTGCTTAACAACAACAACATTTTAGAACCTACCCTTTTGCTTGACAACAATAACTCATCATTGTGCTCTTACTCATCTCCAACATTTACTTACTCTCCATTTGTGACTACTGAAGATGTTTCTTCGATTGGAATATCACAAGGACAAGGAGAAGGGGTTTCCACAATGATGAATATCACTCAGTCTAATAGTACAACACAAGCTAGTGGAAGCATGCATGTAGCCATGGATAAAGAAGGTGTGAGGATATCAGAGCATTGGGAGAGCAACATCAAATGGAATTGGATGACAAGGTCACTTTAGTTTGGTGGTTCGATTGCTTAGAGAAAATGGAAAAAACTGCACTTGAAGTCAACAATGAAGATGAGACAAGTCATAGGATCTTTGATGATGAACTTGAATTTTCTCTCTGGGAAAATTAATTTTTGGTAAGATAAGCTTACAATAGTGTGCTCCTGGAATTTAGTCCAAGATACCGTTTTACTCTAGTAAGTTTTATACATATGTTCCGTACCTTTTTAAAAGAAAAAAAAAATATCATAAGAAGGAAAAGTCAATAAGAATGAAAATAAGTCAACTCAAACCATTAAGGATATTGTCACTGATTACTAGTTTGTGGGCAATCATCACATGGAGAAAAAGTTTGCAAAGTCTCTTAGATTAACAAATATATATATTGGTAATAACTAGTATGTAGTTGCAAAATCTTTTATCTTTGTGTATGAGATTGCATTTTTTATGTTATCTATTCTTAATAAGCAAAAACAAAAAATGCATGTCAGTCTTCCATTTCCTTCTATTGCTTGCATATGATTTTATTTTATTTTTGCATGTTGTCTTTATATCTTTTACCATTTGAACTCTTCTGCGAATAAATTCATTTCATTCCCATCTCATGTTTGCTATTATGTTCTACATACATTGTAATTGTCTCATAAATAAATAAAAATATAATTAATTAAGTATATAATCATCTTTCAACTCTAGCATATAAATTTAATTTAATATGATAAACTTATATAAATACTAGCATATAAATTTAATTTAATACGATAAACTTATATAAATAACTAAATTTATTCTTTTAAATTTAAAAACCAAATTTATCAAAATGAAAGTACGGAAACCTTCCTGTTAGACGGAGAATATATTGCCTAAAATATATTTTTCTCATAAAACTTTACTCTAGGTTTTTTAAATGATATTCTTCATTAATTCTCTCTATTAGAAATTAAAATATTTTGTTAATTAATGTTGAATTTGTGTTGTACTATACTTAGAATAATTATGAGATTTTAGATTTTGATGTTATAAATGATACAAATTTTATAAGTATTTTACTATATTTTATTTAAAAAAAAAAGAAGAAGAAGTATTCTGTTATATCTTAAAAAAAACTCTTCTATTACTTTGGTTACAGAGATATTCTGTTATATATTAAATTCACTTTTGTTAACATAAACCCAAGTGATAATGTGATAATTAATGTTTTGTTTAATATAATTAATTTATTATTTACATATCTTTATTAATATAAATTATAATATTATTAATATATAATAAATATATACTAATTTATATTTATTAATATTGATTTTAAAGTTATTTATATATACATAATATAATTTTGTTTAACAATAAATATTTCCTTTTACGAAAATATTAATGTTAGTTTCATTTAACTAATATATATATATAACATTTTTATTTGTATATTATAGAAGTTCATAAAGGTAGATTTTTAATTTAATACCACGTTCAACAATTTGGTAATTTCACATTATATAACCAAATTGAACTGTAAAAATAATTTATAAGACGATGAATTGGAACCAAGTACAACATAATTTTTGAGAACAATTAACATTCATATTGTAAATAATTATATGCTAAAGTTTATTTGATGTATTTTTTTTTTGTATAAAAAATATTTTTTCATTATTTTTTGCAATATCAAGATCAAAATTATCATACATTTGTTAGTTATAATTATTATAAATATTTTATAAACATAAGTCAAAACAAATATTTTAAAAATTAAATTTGTTCAACTCAGTAAGGAAGGGTTTAAAATAGCAAAATTGCTATATTTAAAGAATGAAAATTGTAATTAAGTTACATTGATAGCCAATGTCACTAATAACAAAAACATAAAATTTATTCAATATTACAACTAAGAAGACTAAGTTATACCGTTATAATAATTAAAAGATTAAATGTGCGTAGTTAAAATTTGAAGAGACAACAATTCTATTATAATAATTTTTGAGAGACAAAAAAAATATAATTAAACACCTATTTGGTAAAGTTAACAAGGATAAAACTATATGTTTTATACTTTTTTTAAACACCATATTGTTAATAAAAAATTTATTTGGACACACAAGTTCTAAGATTTTCTGCATTTTTATTTCCATAAAAATGAAACCAGAAATATGTACTCAAAAGTGGTGCAACAACATTATAAATTAAATCTAGGTTGAACATATTTTTAATCTTCTATAAGATTCTAATTAAGAAATTATGAACTTTTTAATCTTCTATTTTTATAATATGTCACAATGAATATTGTCATTAGTTCCGTGATAATTAAAAGTGATCTTTAGTCTTTGAAATTTAATATTTATAAAAAAAAAGAATGAAAAAGAATGGTGAAGAATAGAAAGATGGGAATTAATGTGATAGGAAAATGAGAAGGAAAAAAAAAGAGAAATTAAAGGGTAAGATGATATATAGGATTGATAAAATGTTTTTTGTTTTTCTTAAAACACGAGTGTAGATAAAAGAATTTTAATTTGTTTTGACAATTATATATATATATATATATATATATATATATATATATATATATATATATATATATATATATTAAAAACAAATTTAAATATGTTTTTAGGTTTTTAACTAGTTAATTATATAGATGAAGAAAATTACACATATTAAATTACTTTATAATTAGTACTTACAATTTGTAAACGTTTGTTAAATTATATTTCATTTTTGTATTCTTTAAATTAACACAATCCAAAAATTGTAGTTATTTATAAGAGTCTTCTTTAATTTTTTTAGTAATAGAAAAAAAAATGAGGGAATAGCTTACCTATGTTCTTTTATCTATAAGATATGACTTTAAGAATTATAAATTTAATTATAATTGAACCAATTACCGTGAACATTAATTAACATTGTTTAATTATTAAAGAATTGAAATATTGGTGAGTAAAGTGAATCAATGACAATCAAAATAAGACAACCCATATCATCATAAATACTTGTGATTCAACTAATGCATTGGTTGGTTTATAGGAAATCAAAGATAAGTTTCCAAGGTCTACGGGATGAACAGAAAAATGCAGTGCAAATAAAGTACCATCCTTGAAACTAGAATTGAGTCCCCTAAGATGTTGTAACTGAGAAATGAGTGCAATTGAAAAGGCTTTTCCAAGAATAAACACAACTAAAACAGAAACAATTCACAGAAATAACCGAGAACTTTGTTGTTTCAAAAAGAGATATATATTCCATTTTAAATTACATTTTAAAAAAGACATTTTGATGGATTGTTTCCACTATTTGAATGAATCTTTAAATTACATTTTGAAAAGGAAGTAATTTAGTCTCTTAACATGTGATTAGCTATAGAAAAAATAAAAAATTGTGTATCTAATTAACTTTAGGAAAAAATAAAAAATGTTTTTTTTATTAATTAGAAAAAAGTCATTTTCTCTTTAATAAAAATCAAAATGAGTGTGATAGGATAGGATTGCTTTTTACTTTCCAAATAGTATAGTTTGGGCCTAGCCCACTAGATTTAGAAAAAAAAGAAAGGAGTGATTCTTCCTGCACCTCCATAGTTTTTCAAAATTCTTATTTTGAACATAATAAAAAGACCAAAATGTCCTTGTCTACAACTCATACTGTAAAAATTTTGAAACACATTGCGGGTTCTACAACCCGCAATTCAAAAAAATTTCAAAAATGAATTGCGGGTTGTACAACCCGCAATGTGTTTCAAAATTCTTTACATTGCGGATTGTACAACCCGCAATGTAAAAATACAAAATTTTTTTAAAATGTATTGTGAGTTGTACAACCCGCAATACATTTAAAAAAAATTTGTAACCCACAACGTATTTATAAATTGTTTTGTTTTGCGAGTTGTACAACTAGCAATCTGCTATGGTGTAGTGGTTATCACCTTAGTTCGATCCTGGTCAAGGCCACAAATTTTTGTAATATTTGTTTTTAACGGGTTGTAAAACCTGCAATACAATTTTGTTTTAAATGCATTGCGGGTTGTACAACCCGCAATTCATTTTTGAATTTTTTTTACATTATGTAGACGAAGGACATTTTGGTCTTTTCATTATATCCAAAAATGGAAATTTTGAAAAACTATGGAGGTACAGGAAGTCGTCGTGGAGGTACAGGAAGAATTACTCAAAAGAAAGATAGATGTCGTGTCTTTAATTTTATTTCAAATTTGAAAATTTCCTGATTTATTATAATTTAAGACTTCTGATTTTATTTTACAATTTGAAGATTTTTGAATTATTATAATTTAAAGGTTCTGATTTTATTTTATAATTTAAAATCTTTTGGATTTTCCGGAATTTAAAAATTTAATATTATTTCTAGTTTGAAGATTATTGAATTTATTCAAGTTTCGGCTCCCCATTCACACGCTAATTCAAGTTTGCATGGGAAATGCATGTTGGCTACATCCTATGTAATTACACCACTTTATGTTTCAATTGCATTCAGAGACCCTATTTTTTTTAATGATTTTTGTACCATCTTTAATTAAAAAAATCTTGACTCATTCTATTGGTTTATCAGTTTCATTATTTGCACTTTCTTATTTTACTTTATATTTCTTGTTTTACTTTATACACCTGACTTGTTTCTTTATTTGAGCCGTGTATTTGGCCCAACAATCTTTACTATATGTTTTGTATTGTTTTTATAAATACACCACCACAATATTGCTTTTTTTTTTCTCTTTCTTTTCTTTTACAAAATAAGTTTGTTTTTAGTGAACCAATTTCTCTTTTTTTTTTTTTTTAAATTTTAACCTTTTTTTTTTTTTTTTTTTTTTTTTTTTTTAATAAATTTTTTTTTTGTTTTTTTTTTTTTTTTTTTTTTTTTTTTTAAATCTTAACCATTTTTTTTTTGTTATTTATTTTGGGCCACTCGTGTGGCCTACCACTTTTATTTTTAACACTACTTTTTTATACTTTTTTGTACAATATTTAATTAAAGAAATCTTGACTCATTCTATTCTCCATCAGTTTCACTATTTAGACTTTCTTAATTTACTTTATATTCTTTGTTTTACTTTATACATCTGACTTGTTTCTTTAATCGAGTCTGTGCATTTGGCCCAACGACCTTTATTACATGTTTTGCATTGTTTTATAAATATACTACCACAATATTTTGTTTTATAATACTTTTATAATCACATGTTATATGGTATTTAATTTTATTATTTAAAATATTTTCATATAATAAATAATACTTTTATGATCACAATCCTTAACCTTCGTTTCATATTTAAAAAGCAAATTCATAATAATAAATCATAAGAGGATAACAACTAAAAAGAATTTCCTTTGCGTAACGTCCTAGTCTAAGTGTCTCGTCATATCTTAATATAAGAGAATCGCTATTGTACTCTATAAAAATTTGACCTGCAATATATAATGTGAAAAAAGGACTAAAATACCTGATGGCATTTTTTACATTTTTAAAGATTGTAAATGCAAGTTACGGTGCAAGAAGCAACTACCTGAATCTAAGTTAATGTTTTAGAGTTTTCTTTTTTTTTTAAAAAAAAAAAAATAAATAATAGATTTTTTTTTTTTTTTTAAAAAAAAAAAAGAAATAATAGATTTTTTTTTTAATCTGAACCTTCGTTTAGTTGTTTATTTGGTGCCATTTGGTGGCCTACCACCATTCACGTCACAGCCGCTATCACCGCTGTACTATACAAAAAGGATTACTATTTGTACTTTCCTCTTTTACTTTATACACTACCTTCATTTCTTTAGAAATATTAATAAAGCTGACTTTTGTATTTGGCCAACATCTTTATTATAAATATTTTGTATTATTTTTATGAATATATTACTACAATATTTTGTTTTATAATATTTATATGATTACACGTATGATTATTTTAAATATCTAAATGGTCATACATGTAATATTTAATAAGAAATTTTAAAAATAATGATTATTTATTGTTTTTCATTATTTTGGTTAAAAGAAAGAATGAAATCCAAACATCATGATGATTATGAATAACAAATTAATGCTTTTTAGATTAACTAATGCTCTTCTCACATTTTAGGGTGTTATGAATTATATATTTAAACATTGTTTTTTTTTTATTATATATTAACTTACAATTTAAAAAGGAGACAGTTTTAAAGATTTTGCAGAGTTATAAATGTGAGATTGCCAAATATTCCTTTAAAGTAAATGAAATCAATTACATGAAATATGTGATTTTGCAAAAGTTACAACTGAGAATGATAAAGTTGAAAGTGGCCACAACCAAATTTTATTTTAAACTAAAATATTATTTATTAATAATATTTTAGAAAATCATTTTTATTTTATGCAATTCTCTTAATTTAAATAAACTGGTTTTTGAACATAATACTTTTTTATAATTTAGTTTTCGCCTATGTTCGTTTAAAAAGCTTAAAATTTCACTGTAAAATTTTCATAGCATTAACATATAAAACTATTTTTTATATATCATTTATTATAATAGAAAAAAACCAATTTACAAACTAATTAAAAATTATGATTTACCTAAGCATTACACTTTATACATACTTATAAAGTTGTTATACAAATATCTAACTCTTTTATTTTAAAAATTCCAGATGTCTTTATAGTTCAAATCCGGATTTACTTTAATTTCAATTAACAAGAGATTTTTTTATAGCCAGAAATTTCTAGAATTTTATTATATAATAATATTTTTTTTTTATTTTTTTTTTTACAGTTTTCTCTATTCTTTATAAAGGAGAACTATGGTTCTGTTTTATAATTAGTTTGTACAAATATTTTTGTTTAAAACAAAGGTTATGTGAGAGAATTCTTTATAGAAAACTACTCTTTATTTTTTTTTAATTATTATAAAAATAAACTATTGATCTTTGCACTCTCATTTTTTAATTCTAAAGATAAGGAATTAATTTGATAAATTATGATAACATGCTTTTATTATTATTAATTAAATTATAGTTTTCTTATATTTAAGTATTGTATCATGCTTTCTTTTTCTGATCATGTTATTTGGTCTAGTATATAATATTAATTATTTTGATCTTATTTTCTTACTATTTCAAAATCAAATTTATTTGACATGTTTTCTATTTTTGTATTTATTTTAAGATACGTTCTCAAAATATATTTATCAGCTATTTTTAGTTTTTTTATATTATTTTTCTGAAACTTTATATTTTCATTTTTTAAAATCTTTTTTAAATAAGTTTATTCAATTATAACCCATTATGTATATTCATGATTATGTACTAGAGATTCACTTCACATTTTACAACATTTTTAACAACATTTAAATTTATTTATTTTTAATTTTATCTCAGTCTTCCTGAATTTTTGTTCAGTTTATTAATTAGTCTTCTTATTTAACTTATTCTTAATTCATGCCCAAGTTTTGACTTAGGTTAGTGCAAAAATTTCCTCAATATCTGGTACTTACTTTTAAAGATAATATTGTTCCTCTGAGTTTAGATTGTCCCCAAATAACCCTCCAAATATTATTTTCTTTTCTGTTAAGTCCCACCAGCTACCATGAAATGTTCCTTAATCATTATCATATAATGATGTACATTTTGTATCCCAACTCACTTATCACGCATACTCTATATTCTACTTGTAATTGAACATGTCAAAAACAAATTATGATTTTCTTCTTCTAAATCACACATAACACACATGTTATAAGCTGATTGAGTACCTCTTTTTTCTACACAAACAAAAGTTGTTAACCTATCTTGTAATGCTCTCCAAACACATAATTGAGCAGTGGGTAATGCTTTTACTCTCCAAAAATGAGTAAATACTTTCATATCCTTTCCACCAATTCAGTACTTAACTTCTTATATGAATTCTTAACTATGTATTCTTGTAATTTGTCACCTTTCCAAACTTACCCGTCCTTCTTGTCTTTATGCATGATATAGTCTTACATCTTTTCCATAAGATCTTCAATCATCGAATATTTTCACTCAAACTAACTTCTTCTTCAACTTAGTTTCCACTCCCATACTTCCCCATTCCATACCCCGACTCCGCCAAGCTTAGCCCCCCTTTTGTTCGGAATTAGCATACAATGTGGGAAATTTCTCTCTAAACGCCTCTTCTCTCATCCATACATCGTTCCAAAATAAAAAACTATCTCCAGAACCTACATTCCACCCTATTCCATCATTAACCAGTTTCGTTCAAAACTGATATCACATACCTTCTTCAAATCCTTCCACCAACTAGATTCGTTTGCATTGCCCTTGACTTGATTCAAACTACTCCAAGATCCATACTTAGGTTCTATGACATCCCTCCATAATCCTTTTTCTTCCTTACCTAGCATCCATTTCCATTTTCCTAACAAAGCCGTATTTACTCTCCTCAAGTCTTTAACCTCTAATCCTCCTTGTTCTTTGGTCTTACATAGTTGATCCCACTTTATCCAAGTTGTTCTTCTCCCTTCTTGTCCCCATCCCCATTTTAACTACCTCTTTACCTACTCCCTGTGGCATCTTAAACATGGATAGTAGAGATAAAGGAAAAGTAGTTAAAATCGATTTAATTAAACACATATTATCAGCAAATGATATAAACTTACCCCTCTACTTAGACAACCTATCTTTATATTTTACCTAGTATTCCATTCCAAAATTCTTTCTTCTTATGATTGCCTCCAATTCGAATGCCTAATAAACGAAAGGTATTGACATAATGTTACAATTCATAACAATTGGAAATTTGTCCAATATTATGGTTTGTATCCCTAACCCATGTATGCTGCTCTTGTTCAGATTTACTTTTAAACCCAAAACTAATTCAAAACATCTTAACAAACTCTTAATGACCATTATGTTTTGTATATTAGCTTTACAAATGAACATTTTTGTCATCTACATATTGTAAAATTGTAACCTAGACCTCTCTCTTTCTCATTTATAGCTTCTAGCAAGCAGTTTTTCTTCTGCCATTTAAACCTCTCGTGAAAGTCCTTTCGCTGCTATAAGAAATAGAAATGGTATTAACGGATCTCTTTGTCTTAGTCTCTTTTCAAACTTAAATTTTATTGTGGGACTTCCATTAACTAGAATTAATATTAAAGATGACTCCATACAACTCCTAATCCATCTAATCCATTTTTGACAAGAAAATCTGGTGTCCTCATCATATAGACCAAGAACTCTTAACTAAATGAGTTATAAGCTTTCTCAAATCAACATTGAAAAATATGTAGTCTTCCTTCTTCCTTCTTCCTCCTAACTTCATTCATAGTCTCGTTTACAATCAATACATTGTTTAACAATCCTCTATCCTTTAAAAAAGTTGACTATTTAATATCAATTACTTTATTCAAGACTTCTTTCAATCTCCTAGTTATAATCTTATAAGTACTCCCTGTACTCTTCCAACTTCATCCAGTTTCTTAGGTATAAGGCTAATAAAAGAAGATTTTGTTCCTTTAAGTCAAATTCCATATTTAAGAAAATTTTCCACTACACTTTGTATATCAACCTTAACTATTTTCCAGTATTTTTAATAAAATTAAAATTAAACCTGTCAGGTCATGGACTTTTTCCTCCATCACACTCCCAGACTGCCTCTCTAACCTCATTTTCAGTTATCCTTATTGTCCAAATCTCCTATTCTTTTTAAAATACTGGTCTTATGATAATCGTTAATTATTAGTGAATTTATGCAATATTTTGTGTTGATTTTATTATTAATTCAATTGATTTTGTTATTAATTTAGTTGACTTTCTTACTAATTCAATTAAGTCTTGATTTTATTTCGTATTAGTTTGATTTCATGAAGATTTGGTATGATTTCGTTACTTAATTACGTTTAATTAGAGATTTTGTTTCCATTTATTATTTATTTTATTACTTAAATATGTTTTAATTAGAGATTTTGTTTCTATTTATTATTTATTTCGTATGTAATGTGTTTTATTTTGTAAAAAGCGAATTTGGTTGAGAATTAGGTAAAATCTGAAGAGAAGAAAACGGAAGCGTTGAAGTTAAGGAAATGGGCATAAGTGACTTTTCGCTTAAACAATGGAAATAGCATGGGCTAAACAACACTTAACGATTTTATTAAAAGGAAGCCCTAATTGGACGTCTCAAATCTTTTGGAGCATGAATCACGAGATAACGACCCAGTTTGACCTAATGCAAGGAGTGAAAGTTATAAAATGAGAGCTAGGTCAACGTGAACATCATCATCCATCATCTAACACTCTCTGGAGACTTGGGAGGCAGCCGTTGCAATCAAGATCCATTCTTTTTCTTTTCTTTTGTGTTTTCATGGCTACCATGCGTAGCTAATTCTCTTCTTCTTGGTATTGGATGTAATTTCTCAACTTCAAATGCACTCTTAACACTGGTTTGATATCATTAAATTCAATTACCTTTGTTTTACGTTTCATTATATCTTGATTTATTTTAGAATTCTTATTGTGTATGGAAAGCACTTTTTGGATTCGGAACCAAACGTAAACACATTACATATATAAGTTCAGGGATGGATTATAGTGCAATGGCTGCTTATAGAAACTGATCTTAATGCTGATTAGGTTATTCTAGCGACTAGGGATAGAAGCTAGGTAATTTAGTTTATGAATTTCAATGCTGGAGGAATCAGGTTGAAAAGGCTTTTATTTGTGCAGATTGGTAATTGGAAAAGATGATATTGAATTAGGTTAAGAGTGTACACGAAGGAGAGTATTACTATTCAATTCCAAGGCCTTTATTATTATTAAATTCACACTTTTACTATTAATTGCTTTGTTATTACGTTTATGAATTCATTCAATCATTATTCCTTGTTTGTTCATTCATAATACAATTAATCTTGATTCAATTTATAATCAAATTCCATTCCCTGTGGATATTATACTCTTCTTACTTACTTATTATATTACTTGAGGACTCAGTATACTTGCTGAAAATCTGTTAACATCTTACTATCATTAATATTTCCAAAGACCGCCCTGTTCCAAGACTTGTAAATCCTATTCGAGCCTTTTCCACTAAGACACCAAACTTCATTCCCTGTAAAACTGTATACTTTCCATAATCTCTTCACCTCGTTCCTAAAGCTCCTATGTAACTCCCCAGCATTCGAACTCCTAAACGGTTTTGGATCTCAATCATAATTATTGCTCTTAAGCAACAAAACGCAACCATATGTGAAACTAAACCTCTATCAATTCTACTCTTACCTGTCTCGCTTTTATTATATCATGTGTATCTCCTTCGTAGTAATGTGTGTAAGAGATGCTATTAGATCAACTCTACAAAAATCTAAAGAGGAAATCTTGAAGGAAATTGTTTCTTGTAGGATATAAATTGCTTCCTGCATTATATAAATTGTTTTTTACATTTAATGAAATTTTAATATGCCAACAATATTTTTATTGTTTTTATTTTAAAATTTATGTATTAAATATTTTTTTCTTCTCACACGTAAAAAACATCTCTGTAATATGTATGTTACGTTTTAAAAAACATGATATATTTTTATTTTTTTTTAACAATAATAAAAATGATGTTAGATTCTGTTAAGATATAAATTTTAAAAATTCAATTCAACATATTATTTTTATTTTTAAATATTTAGTTTTGTAATAACTAATTTAATATTGGTTGAAAAAATATCTTAATATTTATAAGATTATTTTTTATTATTGATAAAGATAGTTTATTAATATTTATTAAAAAAAAGAAATTAATAGTTTTTATTATTCATTGTTGATCGAAAATTATTTTATATTATTTATTTCACTAGGATGTGTAAACAGGACCACCATGGTAAAGTTCTATTGTTGATTCTCATGCTTTCTGTACCAACCACATCCTGCATTAAAAAAAAGTTGATTTTATTTATTATTTGAGTAGAATTTGTCAGCTTTAGTTTTGTTTATAAAATAAAATAAAATAAATTAAGCAAACAAATTTATCAGCAAGAGATGTTGTAAATTTTAAACATTTATAAAAGGATTAACGATGATGTTTTTATTTTTGTATCAAAAACTAATAAGCTAGTGAATTATTTTTACTTTCAAACTGATAAATAAATAATATTAAACATGTTTTGATTAAAATTTTATTCCTAGTTATTTCACTAGCCACTGATCAATTAGTCGATAGACAAATTAGACATTTACATTTTTTTTAATAAATTGTTTAGATCTGTATAATTATTTATTGTTCAAATACTATTTCTATATTTGTAGTTGGTAAAACTAACACTAAGTTGTAAATACAATAAAATAATATGTGAATGTTGACACGTAAATCGTAATCATTTTAATGCAGCACAAAAAATAAAACGAATTAACGAAAAGTACTTTGAAAAAAGTGAATCATAAAATATATAGTAAAAGAGAAAATATATATATTAATTGAACATTGTACACATTTTTAACTGTCTTTATTAAAATATTAAAATAGGAGATAGGTAATCTTGCGATGGTATTGAGAGTTAAGAAAGATTGGATAAGGATATGATAACTATGAACAAAAAAGAACAAAGAATATGGTAACATGGAAGAAGGTTTTTTTTTATTGAATCTATATCACTTTGTTTACAATAGTTCACTTAATATAAAATTCTAGGAAACTAAATATGGAAATTATTCTAAATAAATACATTTGATATTCTCTGATATTCTACTGATATTCTCTGATATTCTACTGATATTCTTTGATAATTCCTTGATTATCTCTCTGATATTCTTATCGATATTCTCTGATATTCTCTTGATTATCTCTGATATTCTATTGATTTGATTTGTTTCCATAATAATAATATTCTAACACTCCCCCTCAAGGTGAGCAGTGGGATCACCAATGCTTAGCTTGCTGAGGACACGGGTAAATGTTTTGCCTATAACAGCTTTGGTGAAAATGTCTGCCAACTGATCTTCTGACTTTACAAACGGAAGCTCAATACTGTTATCCTCAATCTTCTCCTTGATGGAGTGTCTGTCCACTTTAACGAGTTTGGTTTTGTCATGTTGTACAAGATTCTTTGTTTTCATAGCTTCTTGCCATTCGCCCTTCTTACTGGCTTCATGAACTGTTTTGGGAATAAGAAAAGCTCTTGCAATGTCTGTTACTCCTTCTCTGGTTATCTTCATAGGATACTTGGAATTCCGAGAAACATGTTCTGGAGAATATCGATCAGGTGGTACCCCTCTATTTCTTCTTGGCGGAAGTGTGAAAGGCTCTGGTTCTGGTGCTAACCTATCACTGTTAGTGACTTCATTCATAATAGGAGACAACTCAGTTGGAAGTGTGAAAGGCTCTGGTTCTGGTGCTAACCTGTCATTATTAGTGACTTTATTCATAACAGGAGACAACTCAGTAGAGTGAAGATCATTTACCTCTTGTTGGACATTCTCAGAAGGATCCTCATTGGATGTGTTGGTCCCTCCTACGTTGACAGAGACATGCTCGTTGGCTCCATCTACTTGCTCTTTTGGAACAGTTTCTTGACAACTAAGTTTACTTAACCAACTTGGTGGTGCACTAGTTTTCTCCCCCTGAACATCAAGTTGGCTACTAAAAAATATTCTGATTCTAAAAAATCACAATCCATAGTCACATATACACGGTGAGTGATTGGGTTGTAACATCGATACCCCTTTTGATGTGTATCATATCCAACAAAGACACATTTCTCAGCATATGGATCAAATTTAGTTCTGTTAGCTTTGGGAATATGAACGAACAAAAAGCACTCAAAAACTCGTGGTGGTAACATTTGGACAGGAGAGATATTAGTTTGAGTAGCTAGGATCTACAGGGGTGTTTGGTGGTTAAGGGTTTGGGAGGGTAACATGTTCAAAAGATAGGCCGAGGTAGCAACAGCTGCGGGCCAAAACCGTGTTGGAACCTGTGTATCAAAAATCATAGCCCGAGTCATCTCTAGTAACTTACAATTTTTCCGTTCTGCTACACCATTATGTTGGGGTGTGTTTGGACAGAAAGTTTGATGAATTAAACCATTTTTTCTAAAAAACTCTTGCATTGATTTGTTAACAAATTCTCTACCATTATCTGATCTAAGTACTTAGATTTTCTTGCCAAATTGAGTGTGAATCATTTGATAGAATGCATAGAACTTATCGGGTACTTCAGATTTGTGTTTAAGAAAATATACCCACGTCATGCGAGAGAAATCATTCACAAATAACAAAAAATACTGAAATTGATTATTATGAGAATTAGGAGTTGGACCCCACACATCAGAATGTACTAATGAAAAAGCAGTATTGACTCTATTATTGTTGGGAGGAAAAGTAACTCTATGATTCTTTGCCCGTATACAAGTTTCACATTTGATGGGCTCACTGTTACTAGTAAATAAACTAGGAAATAAAATCTTAAGGTATCCAAATGAAGGATGTCCCAAACGCCTATGCCATAACCAGAGTTGCCTTGTAACCGTTCCATGAGCAAGCATGACATGTCCCTTGTGACCAACCTCATCAATGTAGTAAAGACCTTCATGTTCAGTACCACGCCCAATGATCTCTGTCGCGACCTAAAAATCACGACGGGTATGGCGGTCCAAATAAAAACAAATGAAAAGAAAGAAATGGAGTCGCCACCATAATTTTTTATGAAAGCCTATGGAAAAACCAAGAAAAGAATAAGGAATAAGTTTGCGAACTAGAAATGAGTTCGGGAGTCGGTTACGCATGGGGAAGGTATTAGCACCCCACAATGCCTGTCTTAAGACAGTACCTTTAATTAAATAATCAAAATCAAATGTGGTTTTTAGAATATTTATTTTTCCCAAAAATATAATATATATATAAAAAAAACAATTAAAAACCAAATAATAATTTTTAAATTAAAGGACCCGACAAGGATTGACCCTGCTCCTACGTATCAACATCCTTAACGGGTGAAGAATCAGGGAATACGTAGTTCTACCAAATTTGAGTTATGTTGAGAAATTTGACATTTTTATTTATTTTTGATTATTATATATTTATTAGTTTGAAAATTTAATTTCATTTCGGCATATCATAGACGCGTTTGGTCTTTTGATAATCCCAAACGAAAATTGAAACTCCTTAAACTAAATTCCGCATGACGCGTGTGGTCATTTAGAACTTAAATTAAGAATTGATATTTATTATTATTTTTTTAAAAAAAAAAGAATCCCTCATGACGCGAACGGTCATTTAGGATTTATTAAAACAACAAAACAAAAAAAAATTTATGAAGAGTAGACTTTCAAAAAAAATAATCCAATGTTAAAAGATTAAAAAAAATCAATTAAATTAAGGGTGTTTTAGGAATTAGAGAGAGATATGGTGCAGATCCAGAAATATGGAGGCGCAAGAAGCAGATTCAACCCAAATAGCTTCAGGGGCATTTTAGGACTTTCAAATACTTATAGGTGTGAATTCTGATTAATGGAGGTGCAGGTAGCAGGCCCAAACCAGCTAGTGGCGAGGGCATTTCAGAAATTTCCAAAAGTCTGGAGGTGCAAGTCAGAATATGTGGGGGTGCAGGGAACAATTTAGTGGCTTGCGAAATAGGCATTTGAATCTATTTTGGAAATATGTAACAACAAAATCAAGGTGGCCTAGTTGGTCTAAGGCGCCAGTTTCAGGGCATGGGTTCGAATCTTGGTGGCTTCCTCTATGCCTCTTTGGTGAAGGTGATGGGTGTGCGTACCTGTTGAAGCCAACAATGTATTCTCTTCACCCAGCGAGAAATTGATTTTTAATTCATGCATGAAAAATTGATTTGATGAATTTTTTTTTTTTATTTTTATTTTTATTTTTATTTTTTTTATGCATGCATGTTTGAATGAAATGCAATTTTAGAAAATGCATAATATTTTGAAGTACAACATTAATCATACTTATTTTTTC
>Ga0209489_103618_pt1 | contig 29831 bp, 14 predicted proteins | sample SiratrowhiteBW_FD_187527 | JGI IMG/M metagenome (GOLD analysis project Ga0209489, IMG submission 187527) | Root nodule microbial communities of legume samples collected from California, USA - Siratro white BW (SPAdes) (version 2) | ecosystem: Host-associated > Plants > Roots > Nodule | place...
GTGCTAATGGTTCTTTATAATGACTTGGACATTGTGTGTTGGTTTTGTTTTTGTTGAGACTCCGTTATTTTCTAACTAACCAATTTAGGGGTTTACATGCTTATTGAATTTTTCTGTTAAATTTTTTAGACTCTTTCTTGACATTCTGACTCGTTTATAATTTGTTTTGATTTATATATTTTTATTTAGAAAAATATTACTTAAAAATAAAGATCAATTATAATAATCCTCTAAAGAAATAAGTATTTTTTTTCTAAAATATAAGGAATAAGAAATAATACATAAATATTACACATTATAAATTTGACTTATAAATTTAACGAATAAGTATGATCAAATCAAACTTATAAATACTTAAGAAGACAAAATAAAAATAACATATACTAAAACTTTGACTCTTACTATTATTATCACAACATGTGAGACTAGTTTTTGTCATAATATTAAAAAAATAAATAAGATCGACTTTATGTTTTAATGTCCATATCCCACTTCTAGATTCTATAACTTTCTAAAATATCATTATTATATCTAATAAAAAAATAAAAGAAAAATAAAATCCATAAAACATTTTGTAATTACAATTTATTATTTCTTAATTAAATTTAGAGTTTCACATTGAAAATTTATATTTTTATTATAAAATTTCGACGTTAGTCATCCAAAATAAATTTATAATATTAACTTTTTTATTAAAAAATTAATTATTGATACTATCATACATAAATACTATGATAACACGTATGTACTTTTATATGGTCGTTATCAAAATAATATTAGAGAATCAATTATTATGTGTCATCAAATAAATTAGAAAAGAAATTATCTAAAAATAATAGTTAATTATAAATATTACATACATATTTAGAAGTAATACATAAATACTAACACTTTATAAGTTGAGCAACTGAGTATGATCAACTTTAAACTTAATAAGATAAAAAAAAAATAACATATTCTAAAACTTTTGACGTTATTATCATAATATGTGAGACTTATTGTTATCATAATATTAAAAAAGTAAATAAGATTGGCTTAAAGTTCATATCCTACTATTAGATTCTGTAGTTTTCTAAAATGTTAGAAAATTAAAAGAAAAATAAAATTCACATAATATTTATAATTATAATTATTATTCCCTATAATTAGATTTAGAATTTTACATTAAAAATTTATATTCTATCATGTCAGTAATTCAGAATATATTTATAATAGATTTTTTATTAAAAATTAATTATTGACATTATCAAGCATGAATACTATGATCACATGTATGCATATAAATTTCTCATTTTAGACCACGAGATTCAGAAAGTCAATCCAATAATAACAAAAACACGTGTATTTGTATTTCCATATATGAAAAAATAGAATAAAATTACTTGAGTGTAATAAAAGTAAAACGGTCTCTTTAACAGAAAAAGTAATTATAAAAAATGTAATAAATAAGTGTTAAAGTATTTCCAGTTAAGACACGGAAAAAAAAGAATTATGTTTTAAGAAAAATAAGTTTGAGCTCCGAAATTGTTTCACCCCGATACACCGCCAAAAAACCCTCGTACCCGGTTCAAATGGGTCGCACTTAGGTTTTCACGGTCACATCTTTGTCCCTTCTTCTTCCCCTTTTCTTCCCTTCCATTTCCTCAATTTCCACTCCTTAGCCATGTCCCACAGGTAATTCTTTTCAATTTCTTCCCAGACTCTCTTTTCCGTTTTTCCTTTTCTTTTTTCTTTTCTCTGCTTCGGACATTAGAAAAGAATAAGGGTTTTGTTGCATGGCGCTTCGGAGAATTGACATTTGCCACTAATCTTTATTTGTTCCAACGCCATCTTCTTGGTTGTCTTTTTTCGTTTCTTGTTTTACTGATTGGAAGTATATGTTTGGTGTTTAATATAAACATTTTGAGCTCTAAGTTTTTATTTTTTATTATTTGGTATGCTAATGGTTCATTATAAGTGACTTGGTTTTGTTTCTGTGAGACTCTTTGATCTGTTAATTAACCAAATTAGGGGTTTACTTGCTTGTTCAATTTTTGTAGGCTCTTATAATTCGTTTTGAAATGATTATTTGTCTCAGGGTTTGCAAGTTCTATGCCCGGGGAGCGTGTTTGAAAGGGGATCAGTGTGATTTTGTTCATGAGAGAAAGGATGGTGTTAGTTATAATGTAAGTTGAAACTTGTAACTCTTTCTGATTATGGTGTATGCCCCCACCAATTAATCTTTTAATTTTCTTGTGTTGAAAACAGATTTGTAGCTATTATCAAAAAGGATTATGTGCTTATGGTAGTAGATGCAGATATAAACATGTCAAACCTTCTGAAGGGTCGTCTTCATCAAACGGACGTCATCCTCCTTCTGTTTCAGATTCGGTGAATCATAGCACCAAAGGAACTTCAGGTTGGGTTCCAAAGGCTTCAAAGTCATTTTCACAACATCAGAATCTGGGCTCTTCTGGAAATGATGTTGGTCAATCTAGTTCTAGTAGTGCTAAACCATCTGAACTTGTGTTTTGTTCATATGCGGCTGCCAACTGCCCCTTTGGAAATAAATGTTCTCGGGTTCATGGAAATCGATGTTTATACTGTAGCAAATTTTGCTTACATCCTACTGATAGAGAGGAAAGAGAGAATCATTTGGAAACTTGTGAGAAAAAGGAAAAATACCTTCAGGCTTTGAATGCCAGTCAAGAAGTAGAATGCAATGTTTGTTTGGAGCGTGTTCTTTCCAAGCCTAAGCCATCTGATTGTAAGTTTGGGGTGCTTCCTGAATGTGACCATGCTTTTTGTTTATCCTGTATCCGCCACTGGCGTAATAGTGCCCCACCCTCTGGAATGGACTTGAGTAATAATGACACTGCTAATGCAGTGAGAACATGTCCTGTTTGTCGCAAACTATCGTATTTTGTCATCCCAAGTGCTATTTGGTATTCTACTAAGGAAGACAAACAGGAAATAATTGATAACTACAAGGCAAACTGCAAGTAATTTCTTCTGTACTCAACATCCTCTTCACTGTCCTTATATTGATATGTTACTTGCTGACTCGTGATTTTGAATGAATCAATCAAAGTTGTTTTAAATGGTGGTTGGTTGGGAAAATAATTCCCTCCTTTTCTCATGACTATATCCCCACTCCCAAACCCCTTCTACACCACACAAAAATCAAAGCACTCCCAAAAGTACATAAGAATGCATGCTGCACTGTGTTCCAATATTTTGTGAAATGCTGATTGTTCACTCTATAAATGTCTCTATTGATAAGGGAAATTTATGTAGAGTTCAGCTATTTAGGTGAAAGTCTTATATTAAAGAGATGCAAGACAGTATTTTATTGAGGGATTGAATGGTTTGATGTTTGAATTTTTTTCAGACTAATTGATTGCAAGCATTTTAACTTCGGAAATGGGAACTGTCCATTTGGGGCGAGTTGCTTCTACAAGGTACCCAAGTTACTATCTCTTTTGTCACTGTAAATTCCTTGGGCAAATTTGATTACCATTCTTAATTAGTTAGCAACATCATTTTTTAAACAGTGAATTGCATCATGCTTCTCCTTTAACTTAATATTTATTATCTTGCTATTAGATATTAGATGTCAAATTTGATTTTATTTATATAAATAATTATATTTGGGCTGACTATCCACTTGGTTATAAAATCTACAACATTTTTTGGTCTTATCTAGCACCAATATTATTTTTGTGTCTTTTCTCTTTAAAATATCCAATATAAAGAGAAAAGACTATTCACCTTTAGGATACTTGTAACTCTGTTTTTCAGAGGCCATGCATCTTTATTTATTTTTAATCCTTTACATAGCTTATATGTGTAGTTGTTGGACCTTTAATAATTCTGATATCTGTTGCTTTCAGCACACTGTGAAGCATGGCTCATACACATGGATACATCGCAGGCCGCCACCACAGCGGAGACAACACAGTCTTGCGATGCATGACGTGTTGGACATGCTCAGCCAGGTTGAGTTAACAAGTGCAGAATATCTTTCTATCATGAGGGACATGGACGATATGGATCCATTTGGGGTGATGGATTTATCTGATAGCCCTCTTGGTGAACCAGGTCCTTGTTTGGACCCTATTGATTCTGATGAAGAGGGCATGGATTTTTTTGAGATGGCTGCATTGTCAGAAGCACTGGTTTCTGGTGTGGATGATTTTGGTCCTGAAGATTTTGATGATGAAGAGTTCAACCCTATGGAGACTGCCTTGTTATCAATGATGATGCAATCTAATATAGATGAGGATGAAGAGGACTACAGTGATGATGAGTACTAGTAGAATTACATAGCTCATATAAAGCCACTCTATAACCAGTTGTTGAGGTACCTTTGGCAGTACGGTACCCTGTCATTTGTTTTGAAAATTATTTTGGCAGAAACTTCAAGATATTCTAGTTTATGGTATGCTAGTACTCATGCCAATAGCTGGTATTCATGATCATATGCCATTTTGTATATTTTCTAATATGACCCTATTGAAATAGTTTTGGCTTGAGGGTTTTTGCATAGTCTTGTATCATTGCGCTTTGAACTGCCTTTGCTGTAAAATATGGCTTGATATTCTTGGTCTTGTTGGCATGTGCATCACCATAGTTTTTTGGTTAAAGCCTTGTTGAAAAGATTTCTTATTTTTGTTGAAAAGATTTCTTATTTTTGTTGAAAAGATACTTGTAGAAGCAACTAGCCCCAAATGGACGGTTCCCATTTCCGAAGTTAAAATGCTTGCAATCAATTAATCTTAAAAAAATTCAAACATCAAACCATTCAATCCCTCAATAAAAAATACTGTCTTGCATCTCTTTAATATAAGACTTTCACCTAAATGCTGAACTCTACATAAATTTCCCTCATCAATACAGACATGTATAGAGTGAACAATCAGCATTTCGCAAAATATTGGAATAGAGTGTGTGCATGCATTCTTATGTACTTTTGGGAGTGTTTTGATTTTTGTGTGGTGTAGAAGGGGTTTGGGAGTGGGGATATAGTCATGAGAAAAGGAGGGAATTATTTTCCCAACCAACCACCATCTAAAACAACTTTGATTGATTAACTATATCACAAAAATAAATTCAAAATCACGAGTCACCAAGTAACAAACCAATATAAGGAAAGTGAAGAGGATGTTGACTAGAGAAGAAATTACTTGCAGTTTGCCTTATTGCCATCAATAATTTCCTGTTTTTCTTCCTTAGTAGTAGAATACCAAATACCACTTAGAATGACAAAATATGACAGTTTGCGACAAACAGAACATGTTCTCACTGCATTAGCAGTGTCATTGTTACTCAAGTCCATTTTATATTTTCTGAAAGAAATTAGTTTTGATGTTTACAATTTATCAATATTTTTAAGAATGAAAATATGTTAGAATATTCCATATTTCGTAAAATGTACAGTTAATTAATAATTTAAGAAACAAATCACTTTTTGATATTTGGTACGATACTTGAATCACACACATTTATTGGTATCTATATTTATCTTCTTATGGGTAATACTTAGGGTAATACTTAGGAAATTGAATTTCTTGAAATATACATGGTTGACATATTCTCTCAAACCATATTTTATATATGTTTAATTAGTATTTATTTAAACATCACAATAATCTATAGATTTGAGTTTCTTGTTTCACACTAAACATAATTATTATTATTTTTTATCATACCATATGACCTATTATTAACGTAAATATATTTTGAACTCTTAAGTTTCATGTGTTTTCACATATTTAAGTTGGAATATCTTTAATATTTATTTGTAATTATTTGTTTTAAGTTATTTTGGATTTAACATCTATCTTTGAAAAAAGATAATAATTCTAAAATTTATGTCAAACAGATTTACAAGCATCAAAATTATTTTCCTTTACAAAATATAGATTTGTAATTCAATTCAATATTTGAATTAAGATAGATAAAATATAACCAATGAAAAAGAGGAAAAAAATAGAGATATTACATCGGTTGTAAGAGATTGTTGATTGATAAATCTTTAATCTATAGAAGAAAACACTACAAAAATTTCTAGAATTTTTTAACAAGTATAGATATGTGAAATAGAAGCCTAAAATGTAAAAAATAGCTTAAAATACTAAAAAAGAAACTAATAGTAAACAATGAAATGTTAGAAAAAATTTAGATTCAGAATCCCCAATAGGAATGTCCACCACATCTATTACTCCATTTCGAACAACTTTCTTTTTTAAAGTGCCTCAATCTAAGTTCTCTATCAAAAGTTATGACTATTTGTAATTTGTTTGTGTTAAATTTTGACAACTCAAAATCTATGATAAATCTATACAATGTAAGAACTATACAATCAAACATACATTAAAAGAAGTTGTTGCTAAAAAATAAACAAATTTCTAACTATTTTGTTCTCATTAAGCCTTTTTACCAGTGTAATATATTCTCATTTATTTACAAAATTGTCACCACATTTTTGTTTACAATGGTTCTCTTCTAACCGACATTGTATCGTGTCGTAAAATCTCATTTTTCCACTAGTCTGAATTGAGTCTTAGTTTCATTCTCCAAATCTATATTCACATCTCCTCCATTATCAACAACTCTAGTAAGTGATTCTAATTCAACATCAATGTATTATGAGTGATATATCTTTATACTAATAACTTGATAAACATAAAATTATGCTTTATACTTAGTTGTTTAGGCACACAGTCAAAATCAAATAAAAAGTTTGTTGAAATTGGATTTAGTAAGTGAAAAAATAAGAGCAACCACTAATTGATTTAGCATCCAATACATAAACATTAGTGTCGCGACCTAGATCGCAAATGCGGGATGGCGATTCGAAGGGAGAAATTAAGAAAGAAAAAATTGAAAATTCAGAGAAAAGAAGTCGTTACCATAATTTATTATGAAAAACTATGGAAAAACCGAAATCGGATATAACGAGTCTGTGAAACCGAATCTAGGTTCTGGAGTCGGTTACAGGTGAGGAAGGTATTAGCACCCCCACAGTGGTCGTCATAAGACGGTACCTTTAATCAAATGAGTAAAACGAGTGTGATTTTATAAAACGTTTATTTTTCCAACATAATAAAAGAAAAGCAAGTATGAAAAAAATAATATTTTTCATATAAAAGGGTTCGACAAGGATTTTAAAACAAAGTTGAGTGTTTTGGGAAATTTGATATTTTTGAGAATTTTTGATATTTTGTATTTTTTATTAACTCAACGAAAATTTTGGTATTACGTATTGCATGACGCCTACGGTCATTTGATTATCTAAAAAAAATATTTTCAAATTAAATTGTGTTAATCAAATACTTTCAATAAAGTACAAGAAAAAGATCTATACATTTTTAAATTCATATTTGAAAAGATTAAGAAAAAGCAAAGAAATTAATTATGTAAAAAGAAATGGGCTCATATATACCGTCAAAGATCCTTGCTCGACTTGAAATATTTATTCTTGTAGATGAAGCATTCTAGTCATTTGTGGTTGAGAAAACCTATCATGAAAATCTTTACTTATGCAAATGGTGTCCAAGACTAGTTCTTTGCAAATAGTGGTGTATCAAATGGCTGCTTGGAGATTTAATCGAATACTTTTAATAAAGCACAAGAAAAAGATTTATACATTTTTAAATTCACATTTGAAAAGATTAAGAAAAAGCAACGAAATTAATTATGTAAAAAAAATTGAGCTCATACATACCGTCAAAGATCCTTACTCGGCTTGAAAGATTTATTCTTGCATATGAAGCATTCCGATCATTTGTGGTTGAGAAAATCTATCATGAAAATCTTTACTGATGCAAACGGTGCCCAAGAATAGTTCTTTGCCGATGGTGGTGTATCAAACGGCTGTTTTAAGATTTAATCAAATACTTTCAATAAAGCACAAGAAAAAGATTTATATATTTTTAAATTCATATTTGAAAAGATTTAGAAAAAGCAATGAAATTAATTATGTAAACAAAATAGGCTCATATATACCGTCAAAGATCCTTGCTCGGCTTGAAAGATTTATTCTTGCAGATGAAACGTTCCGGTCATTTGTGGTTGAGAAAATCTATCATGAAAATCTTTATCAGTGCAAACGGTGTCCAGGACTAGTTCTTTGTCGATAGTGGTGTACCAAATGGTTGTTTAGAGAATTAATCGAATACTTTCAATAAAGCACAAGAAAAATATTTATATATTTTTAAACTCATATTTGAAAAGATTAATAAAAAGCAATGAAATTAATTATGTAAAAAAGTGAGCTCATATCGAGCGTAAAAAATCCTTGCTTGACTTAAAAGATTTATTCTTGCAGATGAAGCATTCCGGTCATTTCTGGTTGAGAAAATCTATCATGAAAATCTTTACCGGTGCAAATGGTGTCCAAGACTAGTTCTTTGTCGATGGTGGTGTATCAAACGGTTGTTTGGAGATTTAATCAAATACTTTCAATAAAGCACAAGAAAAAGATTTATACATTTTTAAATTCATATTTGAAAAGATTAAGAAAACGCAATGAAATTAATTATGTAAAAAAAAAAAATGGGCTCATATATACCGTCAAAGATCCTTGCTTGACTTGAAAGATTTATTCTTGCAGATAAAGCATTTCGGTCATTTGTGCTTGAGAAAAACGATCATGAAAATATTTACCGGTGCAAACGATGTGCAAGACAAGTTCTTTGTCGATGGTGATGTATCAAATGACTGTTTGTAGATTTAATCGAATACTTTCAATAAAGAACAAGAAAAAGATTTATACATTTTTAAATTCATATTTGATAACATTAAGAAAAAGCAATGAAATTAATTATGTACAAAATGGGCTCATATATACCGTCAAAGATCCTTGCTCGACTTGAAAGATTTATTCTTGCAGATGAAACATTCCGGTCATTTGTGGTTGAGAAAATCTATCATGAAAATCTTTACCGGTGCAAACGGTGTCCAGGACTAGTTCTTTGTCGATAGTGGTGTACAAAATGGCTGTTTAGAGAATTAATCGAATACTTTCAATAAAGCACAAGAAAAATATTTATATATTTTTAAATTCATATTTGAAAAGATTAAGAAAAAGCAATGAAATTAATGATGTGAAAAAAATGGGCTCATATATACTGTCAAAGATCCTTGCTCGGCTTGAAAGATTTATTCTTGCAGATGAAACATTTCGGTCATTTGTCGTTGAGAAAATCTATCATTAGAATCTTTACCGGTGCAAATGGTGCCCAAAACTAGTTTTTTGCCGATGGTGGTGTATCAAACGATTGTTTGGAGATTTAATCGAATACTTTCAATAAAGCACAAGAAAAAGATTTATATATTTTTAACATATTTGAAAAGATTAAGAAAAAGCAATGAAATTAATGATGTGAAAAAAATGGGTTCATATATACCGTCAAAGATCCTTGCTCGGCTTGAAAGATTTATTCTTGCAGATGAAGCATTCCGGTCATTTGTGGTTGAGAAAATCTATCATGAAAATCTTTACCGGTGCAAACAGTGTCCAAGACTAGTTCTTTGCTGATAGTGGTGTATTGAACGATTGTTTGGAGATTTAATCGAATACTTTCAATAAAGCACAAGAAAAAGATTTATATATTTTTAAATTCATATTTGAAAAGATTAAGAAAAAATAATGAAATTAATTATGTAAAAAAATGGTCTCATTTATACCATCAAAGATCCTTACTCGACTTGAAAGATTTATTCTTGCAGATGAAGCGTTTCGGTCATTTGTGGTTGAGAAAATCTATCATGAAAATCTTTACCGTTGCAAATGATGCCTAAGACTAGTTCTTTGTTGATGGTGGTGTATCAAAGTAGTATCGTCTAAATGACCTTCCAATCTCCATTGACATGACTAGCTTTAGTGCATGCACTCCGTTCCACTCTCTTGCCGAGTCTCTTGATAAAAACCAAGAAAAGTCAAGAAAAAGAGAAGAACCCAAAATATATTTTTTGTTATGTGATGTCCCGGGCTCCCTTTTTTTTGTCCTACCTAAGAGAAGATGCCCAATGTTCTCTTATTTATTCTTTTCTTTGATTTTTGTTAAAGACTTAATGGGCTAGGCCCAAACTTTTTCATCTAAACTAAATATAATCACTTTTTTTTATTAAAAAAACATTCTTTAATCAATATTTACAAAATAATTGAATAATTTTTTTACTTCCTTTTTAGATTTTTAATAAACTTTATTTTTTCTTTAAAAGAAATGAAAAGGATAAAACTTAAATCAATTTTTATTTTTTCACTAAACAATGAAAAAGAATCCTAATTCCAAAAATAATAAAATTTCAATTAAATGATTATTTTTTATTTTTTCAAAAACATTTTTTATTATTTTACCCGGACGAAATTGGATATTGACAATTAGTGTGAACTAAATCTAGAATATGTGGTCTTATACACGGAGATAAGTGTGAAAAGAAACTCTACATTGCTTACCAATAACAAGACAATTATAACAAGTTTCAAGAGATGTACGTATAACAAAAATAAACTCTTGTCTTTCAAGAGTAGCAAGACTCTTCTCACTTAAGTAACCAAGTCATTTATGCCCGTAGTTTAGTAAAATAATCCTCAATTATGTTTACTTAAGGTGCAAACAACTTTGTTGATGTCCAATAAAGAGTATTTCGCTTTTCTCCTTGATGTGATTATAAATGAAGAAGAATCTAGTGAAAAAGGAAGAAATGATTTAAAAGAAGAATAATGATTATTAACAAGAAAATAATGAGAGAAAGAAATAAAAAAATTCAAATGAAAATTTATAAGATGTAGACTTAAAGAAATTGAAGAAGAAATAAATAAGAGAAATAAAATATAATTCTTTTATGATATCATATAACATAATATTATAAGAGAACCAAAAAATATTGTATAGAACCTATAAGGATGAATTGGAAGGATAAGTAGAGGAAGAGACCCATGTACAAGTGTATCTATCTTTAACATGTGACTTTTAAGGTCATGGTACTAGTTGTGACTACTTGTATATGTCATTTTCAAGTGCATGTAAAGATTGTATATGCTTCATATGTCTCTTTACCTTTCAAGGGATGTTCTTCATGACCAACAATCACATGCCATCAATCTATTATCAACATAGAGCAAGAGAATAATAAATCTTTTATTAAAAAATTTCTTCACAAAAGCACAATTATCAGAAAAGGTTTTATATTACCTATTGTTCATAATGGAGGAATCAAATTTCTTAAATCATTCACAATAAGGTTTTATAAGGGTGAGACATGTTTTCTCAAACTAGACTTAGATGTAACATCATGGAAGACAGAGTATAATGATTTGCTCACTAAGTCTAAGTGCTCTTAAAGTACACAATTGGATAAATAGCAATATACAAAGAATAAATAAATAAGAGGTTATTTAAGAAGATTGTAGTTTAATTTAGCATTAGTTAACTTCTTTGTTAAGTCTTATTCTTCTTGCACACACACAACCATACACACATATTAAGGGCTTTAAAGTAACCACTGTCTTAGTAGCTTCATCTTGTTCATATTCTTTCCTTTGTCTCTCTATCTCTGTAAATGTAAATGTAAATGTTGGATTACTCAATTATCTTCATGTAATGCTTTGCATGAAACTTAAAGATGATTAGTGCTTCTCACACATTGGTATTATCTTTTAATATATCAATTTGTTTATCTACCGGAAATAACATAATTTTATTTTCCTTTTAGCAGTTGTCTTTTTTTTTTAATACAAAAAATAAAAAAGTAAGTAGTTTCTTATGTATATATGACACATTTTTTTATTTTACCTTAATTATTTTAAACTTTTAACACTTAGTCACAAAAACGTTAAAATTTTAATGAGTCCGATATTATAATAATAACTTAGTTTATCAAAGTTTATGTCACAATATCATCTTTTAAGAAATAGACTAAACTTATCCCTTATTTAGCACATAGAAAAAATATTAAAAGGAAAATAATATTAGTTCTTTGATTTAGGATATAAAATAAAAATAAAAAAAAAACGGTAGAAACCATTTTATTATTTATTACCTATTTTTATTTATTGTCTTTTTCTTTTATTTAATATCATTATAATTACATCACTTTAAAAAAATCACTATTTCTTACATTTTTTTTTTCTGAAATTATCTCTTTTCTATTTTCATCATTTATATTTCTTTCTTCTAAGCCAAACACATAAAAACCTACTTGACTAAAAACAAAAGGTAAATATAAATTATTATTATTATTAATTATACTAAATTTTTTATAACATATTAAATGTATCTTTATTTATCTTTCTTTATTAATCAACACACATAAAAAAATTTAAAATTTATAAAATTATTGAAAGATGGATTTATATATTGTATAAAGGTTTTATACAAATTTTTAAGTAATTTATTATTTTATACTATGATATAGATGTATATTATAGTGTAAGATAATAAATTACTTATTTTATATATAAGAAAATTGTAATTTCTAGCATGGCTATTTAGGTGAATAACACTGATCCTCTTCGTCTTTTAAAAGTTTTATAACATAATAAAATAGACTTGTAGGTCAAACCTGATTTTGTTGTAGATCAAACTAACCTAAAAAAATGCCTACAATAAAGTAAATAAATCAAATTTAGACAAATCAAAACCAAACTTAGGGCAACTATAGCACAACCTGACGTAAAGCGATTTTCCCCCTGTTCATACACTATCACTGTAAGAAGAAAAATTAGTTTGGTGTTAAATACAAACTTCACATCCTTTCTGGATTAAAAAAAAAATTAAATATTATATCCAATAAATAAATTAACTAAACAATATATTAAAAATATTGAATTGACAAATAATACAAATTCTAATTCAACATATGTTATTCATCTCATTCAAGTTTAACCATAAGAGTCATCCATATTCCTAATATATCCAATCATATTTTAACAAAATTGCATTTACTGATTCATGAATTTATGTGAATTGAACAACCTGAGAGAGATAGATAGAACACGTGATCATAGGAGAAAACAAACTCACTCACAAGTGACACAAAAGTGTTTAGAACACAAGAGAGATAGATAGAACACGTGATCATAGGAGAAAACAAACTCACTCACAAGTGACACAAAAGTGTTTAGAACACAACCAAGGAAGCTGTAATAACATTGTGTTGTTCTCACTTTTCTCTCTCCCATATTTTTTACCATCAAAATCCAAATCCAAGTTCCAATCTTTCCTTCTATTTCTATTCCTATTATTATTAATATCTCATTGCCACCATCCATCCAAGCTTAACCACCACCGTTTCTCTTGTGCTCTCAATCTTTTCTTAATTTGAGTGGCTGCAAAACCCCGTTTCTCTTGCCCCTTTTTTTCTTCACCTCTTTCTTTATCCAATAATCCCTTTGGCGGTTTAGGGTTTTGATCCTCTCAACAACTCTTGCTTAATTTAAGGAAATTTCATTCTTTTCAATAACTGCCATGTCTAAGAGGTCACCTCACCTTCTTGCTTTTCCTCCCATGGTTGATTGACTTTTCTTGATGTAGGTTTTCTGTCTTTTCTTCTGCTGTTGCTCCAATTTCTGTTGATTGTTGATTGATTTTTTTTCTTTCTTTAAACCCGATTCAAATTATTTTGTTTTCTGTCTAGTGGTGTGTGCCATTCGTTGATCAGAATTCAGAAGAAAAAGGGTTGAAAGCTGCTAGCTTTTTTGCAGCCCTAGTTTGTTATTGACTTTTGTTAACGGATTTTCAGCAAGTATACTGAGTCATCAAGTAATATAGTAAATAAGATGAGTATAAGATGTAATATAGTAAATAAGATGAATATAAGATGAGTATTGTTTCACATGGAACGGAATTTGATTGAAAACCAATTATATTTCAATGGATGGTGAATAAAAGCAATTAATAATAATGAGTTTGTTTAACAACTTAAAGAAAACGTAACAAAAAGCAGTTAAAAGAGATGCAATTAATAATAATAAAAGCCTTGAGATTGAATTGTAACTGACTCTCCTTTCCTTACACTCGTAATTAGTTAATTATGTCATCTTATTAAATTACCTTTCTGTGCAAATCAAAACTTTTTCAACCTGATTCCTCTTTTTAACCTGATTCCTCTAGTATTGAAATCAACATTAAGAGCATTTGCAATGAAGAGTCATTACATTACACTTCATTCCTGAACGTATACCTACAATGAGTTAACGTTTATTTCCAATTTCAAATAATGCTTTTCAGTTAAAATAAGATACGAATGCTAAACAAAACGTTAACAAAAGTAATTAAATGAAATGACATAAAATAATATTAAGAGTGCATGTGAATGTGAGACTTTACATTCAATTCCAAGAAGAAAAGAAACTAGCTATGCATGGTAGCCATGAAAATACAATGGAAAAGGAAAAAGGAAAATTCTTGATCACAAAAGTGCTTCCCAAAGATCTTCCAAAAGATGATGATCCCTTGTTCAACCTAGTCTTTCTTTTATAAAAGATCCCTGTTGTCTGTTACAGAATAACTGTTATTTCGCACTCCACACCTTCAGTGGCGTTGACACTTTCGTTCAGAGCTTCTTTCTAATTTAAGTGAGTTTTAACTCAAGCTCCCCTTTAGCGTAAGCAAGAAGTCACTTAAAATTTGTTTTTCTGCTCCTTTCCTTAATTCCAGCTTTCCTCATTCTCTCTTTCTTCGAATCTTACCTAAATCTCAACAGCATTTTCTCTTTCCACAACCAAAAACGCATTAAACAGAAAAATAAACAATAAAATCTCTAACTAAACAAAATCCCTAAAAATCCTATAATTAAAACAGAATCAATGCTAAAAATCCATTCACACCTGTATTCTAACTTCCTATTAAGTAACATAGAATTGAACAACCATTTTTTCATATAATTTTTTAACAAATATATGTGTAAATAACTAACCATTAAGAGTTATCAACTTTGGAAAATCGTTATTTGATTCAGATAGCTTTTGTTGTTGGGGACTTAATCAGGTTACAATTTGTAGCTTATCATTATTCGTAGTAGAGATTTCTGTGGACATGACTGGCAATAAACCATTTCTGGATGTTAATTTCACAACATCAGAATCTGGTATCTTCTGGAAATGATGTTGGTTAATCTAGTTCTAATAGCACTAAACCATCTGAACTTGTGTTTTGTTCATATGCTGCTGCCAACTGCCCCTTTGGAAATAAATGTTCTCGGGTTCATGGAAATCGATGTTTATACTGTAGCAAATTTTGCTTACATCCTACTGATAGAGAGGAAAGAGAGAATCATTTGGAAACTTGTGAGAAAAAGGAAAAATACCATCAGGTTTTGAATGCCAGTCAAGAAGTAGAATGCAATGTTTGTTTGGAGCGTGTTCTTTCCAAGCCTAAGCCATCTGATTGTAAGTTTGGGGTGCTTCCTGAATGTGACCATGCTTTTTGTTTATCCTTTGTCCGCCATTGGCGTAATAGTGCCCCACCCTCTGGAATGGACTTGAGTAATAATGACACTGCTAATGCAGTGAGAACATGTCCTATTTGTCGCAAACTATCGTATTTTGTCATCCCAAGAGCTATTTGGTATTCTACTCAGGAAGACAAATAGGAAATAATTGATAACTACAAGGCAAACTGCAAGTAATTTCTTCTGTACTCAACATCCTCTTCACTGTCCTTATATCGATATGTTACTTGCTGACTCGTGATTTTGAATGAATCAATCAAAGTTGTTTTAAATGGTGGTTGATTGGGAAAATAATTCCCTCCTTTTCTCTTGACTATATCCCCACTCCCAAACCCCTTCTACACCACAAAAAAATCAAAGCACTCCCAAAAGTACATAAGCATGCATGCTGCACTGTGTTCCAATATTTTGTGAAATGCTAATTGTTCACTCTATACATGTCTCTATTGATGAGGGAAATTTATGTAGAGTTTAGCTGTTTAGGTGAAAGTCTTATATTAAAGAGATGCAAGACAATATTTTATTGAGGGGTTGAATGGTTTGATGTTTGAATTTTTTTCAGACTAACTGATTGCAAGCATTTTAACTTCAAATATCAAACCATTCAATCCCTCAATAAAAATATTGTCTTGCATCTCTTTAATATAAGACTTTCACCTAAATGCTGAACTTTACATAAATTTCCCTCATCAATAGAGACATGTATAGAGTGAACAATCAACATTTCGCAAAATATTGGAACACAGTGCGTGCATGCATTCTTATGTACTTTTGGGAGTGTTTTGATTTTTGTGTGGTGTAGAAGGGGTTTGGGAGTGGGGATATAGTCATGAGAAAAGGAGGGAATTATTTTCCCAACCAACCACCATCTAAAACAACTTTGATTGATTAACTATATCACAAAAATAAATTCAAAATCACGAGTCACCAAGTAACAAATCAATATAAGGAAAGTGAAGATGATGTTGAGTAGAGAAGAAATTGCTTGCAGTTTGTCTTGTTGTTATCAATAATTTCCTGTTTTTCTTCATTAGTAGTAGAATACCAAATACCACTTGGAATGACAAAATATGACAGTTTGCGACAAACAGAACATGTTCTCACTGCATTAGCCGTGTCATTGTTACTCAAGTCCATTTTATATTTTCTGAAAGAAATTAGTTTTGATGTTTACAATTTATCAATATTTTTAAGATTGAAAATATGTTAGAATATTCCGTATTTCGTAAAATGTATAGTTAATTAATAATTTAAGAAACAAATCACTTTTTGATATTTGGTACAATACTTGAATCACACACATTTATTGGTATCTATATTTATCTTGTTAAGGGTAATACTTAGGAAATTGAATTTCTTGACATATACATGGTTGTCATATTCTCTCAAACCATATTTTATATATGTTTAATTAGTATTTATTTAAACATCACAATAATCTATAGATTTGAGTTTCTTGTTTCACACTAAACATAATTATTATTATTTTTTATCATATCATATGATCTATTATTAACTTAAATATATTTTGAACTTTTAAGTTTCATGTCTTTTCACATATTTAAGTTGGAATATCTTTAATATTTATTTGTAATTATTTGTTTTAAGTTATTTTGGATTTAACATCTATCTTTGAAAAAAGATAATAATTCTAAAATTTATGTGAAACAAATTTACAAGCATCAAAATTATTTTCCTTTACAAAATATAGATAGATAAATATAGCCAGTGAAAAAGAGGAAAAAAAATAGAGATATTACATCGATTGTTACTCACAACAACCGATGTAATATCTTTATTTCAAAAAAAGAGATTGTTGATTGATAAATCTTTAATCTATAGAAGAAAACACCACATAAATTTCTAGAATTTTTTAAGAAGTATAGATATGTGAAATAGAAGCCTAAAATGTAAAAAATAGCTCAAAATACTAAAAAAAAAACTAATAGTAAACGATGAAATGTTAGAAAAAATTTAGATTCAGAATCCCCAATGGGAATGTCCACCACATCTATTACTCCATTTCAAACAACTTTCTTTTTTAAAGTGCCTCAATCTAAGTTCTCTACCAAAAGTTATGACTATACTTACCGGTGCAAACAATATCCAAGACTAGTTCTTTGCCGATAGTGGTGTATCAAACGGCTGTTTGGAGATTTAATCGAATACTTTCAATAAAGCACAAGAAAAACATTTATACATTTTTAAATTCATATTTGAAAAGATTAAGAAAAAGCAATGAAATTAATTATGTAAAAAAAATGGGCTCATATATAACATCAAAGATCCTTGCTTGACTTAAAAGATTTATTCTTGCAGATGAAGCATTCCGGTCATTTGTGGTTGAGAAAATCTATCATGAAATTCTTTACCGGTGCAAACGGTGCCCAAGACTAGTTCTTTGCCGATGGTGGTGTACCAAACCGCTGTTTAGAGAATTAATTGAATACTTTCAATAAAGCACAAGAAAAAGATTTATATATTTTTAAATTCATATTTGAAAAGATTAAGAAAAAGCAATGAAATTAATTATGTAAACAAAATAGGCTTATATATACCGTCAAAGATCCTTGCTCAACTTTAAAGATTTATTCTTGCAGATAAAGCATTCCGATCATTTGTGGTTGAGAAAATCTATCATGAAAATCTTTACCGGTGCAAACAATGTCCAAGACTAGTTCTTTGCAGATAGTGGTGTACCAAACGGCTGTTTGGAGAATCAATCGAATACTTTCAATAAAGCACAAGAAAAAGATTTATATATTTTTAAATTCATATTTGAAAAGATTAAGAAAAAGCAATGAAATTAACTATGTAAACAAAATAGGCTCATATATACCGTCAAAGATCCTTATTCGGCTTGAAAGATTTATTCTTGCAGAAGAAGCGTTCCGGTCATTTGTGGTTGAGAAAATCTATCATGAAAATCTTTACCGGTGCAAACGGTGTCCAAGACTAGCTCTTTGCCGATAGTGGTGTACCAAACGGCTGTTTGGAGAATCAATCGAATACTTTCAATAAAGCACAAGAAAAAGATTTATACATTTTTAAATTCATATTTGTAAAGATTAAGAAAAAGCAATGAAACTAATTATGTGAAAAAAATTGAGCTCATATATACCGTCAAACATCCTTGCTCGACTTGAAAGATTTATTCTTGCATATGAAGCATTTCGGTCATTTGTGGTTGAGAAAATCTATCATGAAAATCTATACCGGTGGAAACGGTGCCCAAGACTAGTTCTTTGCCGATGGTGGTGTATTAAACGGTTGTTTGAAGATTTAATCAAATACATTCCATAAAGCACAAGAAAAAGATTTATAAATTTTTAAATTCATATTTGAAAAGATTAAGAAGAAGCATTGAAATTAATTATGTAAAAAAAATGGGCTCATATCTACCGTCAAAAATCCTTGCTCGACTTAAAAGATTTATTCTTGCAGATGAAGAATTCCGGTCATTTGTGGTTGAGAAAATCTATCTTGAAAATCTTTACCGGTGCAAACGGTGTCCAAGACTAGTTCTTTGTCGATCGTGGTGTATCAAACGACTGTTTGGAGATTTAATCGAATACTTTGAATAAAGTACAAGAAAAAGACTTATACATTTTTAAATTCATATTTGAAAACATTAAGAAAAGGCAATGAAATTAATTTTGTAAAAAAATGGGCTCATATGTAGCGTCAAAGATCCTTGCTCGGCTTGAAAGATTTATTCTTGCAGATAAAGCATTTCCGTCATTTATGGTTGAGAAAATCTATTATGAAAATCTTTACCGGTGCAAACGGTGCCCAAGACTAGTTCTTTGCCGATGGTGGTGTATCAAACGACTGTTTGGAGATTTGATCGAATGCTTTCAATAAAGCACAAGAAAAGGATTTATACATTTTTAAATTCATATTTGAAAAGACTAAGAAAAAGCAATGAAATTAATTATGTAAAAAAAATGGGCTCATATATACCGTCAAAGATTGTTGCTCGACTTGAAAGATTTATTCTTGCAGATGAAACATTCCTGTCATTTGTGGTTGAGAAAATCTATCATGAAAATCTTTACCTGTACAACGGTGCCCAAGACTAGTTCTTTGCCGATGGTGGTGTATCAAACGGCTGTTTGAAGATTTAATCGAATACTTTCAATAAAGCACAAGAAAAAGATTTATACATTTTTAAATTCATATTTGAAAAAATTAAGAAAAAGTATTGAAATTAATTATGTAAAAAAATGGGCTCATATATATCGTCAAAGATTCTTGCTCGGCTTGAAAGATTTATTCTTGCAGATGAAGCGTTCCGGTCATTTGTGGTTGAGAAAATTTATCATGAAAATCTTTACCGGTGCAAACGATGCCCAAGACTAGTTCTTTGTCGATGGTGGTGTATCAAAGTAGTATCGTCTAAATCACCTTCCAATCTCCATTAACAAGACTAGCTTTAGTGCATGCACTCCGTTCTACTCTCTTTCTGAGTCTCTTGATAAAAACCAAGAAAAGTCAAGAAAAAGAGAAGAACCCAAAATATATTTTTGTTGCATGATGCCCCGGGCTCCCTTTTTTTTGTCCTTCCTAAGAGAAGATGCCCAATGTTCTCTTATTTATTCTTTTCTTTTATTTTTTTTAAAGACTTAATGGGCTAGGCCCAAACTTTTTCATCTAAACTAAATATAATCACTTCTTTTATTAAAAAAACATTCTTTAATCAATATTTACAAAATAATTGAATAATTTTTTTACTTCCTTTTTAGATTTTTAATAAACTTTATTTTTTCTTTAAAAGAAATGAAAAAGATAAAACTTAAATCAATTTTTATTTTTTCACTAAACTATGAAAAAGAATCCAATTCCAAAATAATAAAATTTCAATTAAATGATTTTTTTTTCAAAAATATTTTTTATTATTGCATGCGGACGAAATTGGATATTGACAATTAGTGTGAACTAAATCTAAAATATGTGGTCTTATACATGGAGATAAGTGTGAAAAGAAACTCTACATTGCTTACCAATAACAAGACAATTATAACAAGTTTCAAGAGATGTATCTCTAACAGAAATAAACTCGTCTTTCAAGAGTAGCAAGACTCTTCTCACTTAAGTAACCAACTCATTTATGCCCGTAGTTTAGTAAAATAATTGTAGATATATTTGAGTGCAAGGATAAATCTTTATTGATATAAACTAATATTTATAGATCTTTAATAAAAACATAATGTAAAACCATAATTTAAAAAACATATCTAAACTAAAAAACAGCTTAAAACCAATTATAAATCAAAAGGTTTGTTACAAACAGACTACTAGATTTGGTAACTAATACCATAAATTCATGAAACTAAAAAAACTAAATATCAAATCTATTAATTTTTGTTATTTCTCATGCACTTGTCTTATTCTGAATTTTCCCAAATTACATCATAAGAGGCATTTTTCCAACACTCCTCCTTGCCTCTTTTGATGTAAATTCCAATTTTGTCTTTCAATTCTTCAAATCTACCTCTTGGAGGAGGTTTAATTAAGATATCAACTAATTGATTATTGATCTTCAGAATCTTCTTCCGTAGACTTTGATATGCTTCTTCACGACGGGCATCCTTGTTTCTCTTCTTGACAAATTTCTCAGCAAGTTTAATTCTCTTGACCTTAGCTTCTAAAATTGCTACATGAATACATGATGGTCTTTCCTTATTATCATCCCTGCTAATAAATTTGGTAACTTGGCCCCTGGGCCTCTCTTCAATTCTCATTGATCTACCAACAGGGCCATTAACAGCAACAGATCTTTGCCTGCCTTTGAATGCGCAACTATTCTTCTTCTTTGCTTCCTCAATTGTTTCCATTTTCTCCCAATTCCCAACTTTAGCCGCAGAGGAATAGGCTAAGTCGGTTTGTATGTTTGTCGAGAAGCTTTTGCCCTTCATCTTTATTGACATCAATTTAATGCCAGTTGAATCAAAGACTTCACAAGTTTTATCTTTGAACACAACAACATAGTATTTCTCTCTAAAAGTTGTCCGACACTTAACAAATTTTGATCAATCTCAGGAATATATAGAACATCAGAGATTATTCTTTTACCTGAGTCAGAATCAATGGCAATATCACCTATGCCTTTGACCTCAATATAGTCTCCATTCCCAATTCTAACTTTCGAAAAATGAGTTTTGTCCAATTTTACAAACATGTCTTTATCATAAGTCATGTGATGAGTGCATCCACTATCAATCAACCATGTTTCACTATTGATGTCACTAGCAAAGCAAGTTGCCACAAAAAGATGCTCCTCCTTCTCGTCATCGATCTCTTGAGCAATTTGCGCCTCTTGTTGCTTTCTTTAGCATACCTTCTCTACATGACCCTTTCGATTGCAGGATCTACACACCACATCAGGTCTCCACCAACATCTCCAATGTGGATGAGAATTTTTTTTACAGTGTTGACATACTGAGTACTTCTCCTTCTCATCACTTTTCTTCTCATTTTTCCAGCCTTTCTTCTTTGTTTTGTAACTCGGCTGTGACTTTGCTAGTAAAGCTCCTTCAATATTCGGCGACTCTTGCCTCAACATTCTTCTCTGCTCTTGGGTTTGTAGAGAGTTCATCAACTCGGTTAATGAGATTTTCGTGAGATCTCTAGAATCTTCAAGTGAAGAAATCTTTGCTTCAAACCTCTCAGGGAGGCTCACCAGCACTTTTTTTACAATTCTTCTGTCAGGCAAATCTTCATGTAATAAATGAATTTTGCTTACCACGATCAAGAGTCTATCGAAATATTCTTTGATAGTCTCGGTCTCCTCATCCTCAGCATCTCAAATTCTCTTCTGAGATTGAGAACTTGCATCTGTCGAGTTCTTTCATTTTCTTGAAACGCCTCGTGGAGAGTATCCCATGCTTCTTTACCTATTTCACAAGCCATAATTCTAGTGAATACAATATCAGAAACAACACAGTGAATACAGGTCTTGATCTTTGTTCTTCTCATTGCTTCATTGTTGTAATTTCTGATTTGAGCTATAGTTGGATCTTCTTGTAGCAGTTGGATTTCAGACATCACAACATCCCACAAACCACTTGCTTCTAGATAAGACTTCATTTTGACAGACCATATCTCAAAGTTTTCACCTGAGAAGACTGGTGGAGCTGCCATGAAATTTTCGGCCATATCGTAATACGCGTCACTCGGGTCTCACTGATCTCTCATATTTTTTTTTTGATCTCTCACACTGTCAGGCCCTTAAGAACTAAGAGCTCTGATACCACTTTGTAGATATATTTGAGTGCAAGGATAAATCTTTATTGATATAAACTAATATTTATACATCTTTAATAAAAACAGAATGTAAAACCATAATTTAAAAAACATATCTAAACTAAAAAACAGCCTAAAACCAATTATAAATCAAAAGGTCTGTTACAAATAGACTACTAGATTTGGTAACTAACACCCTAAATTTTTGGAACTAAAAAAAAAACTAAATATCAAATCTCTTGATTTTTGTTATTTCTCATGCACTTGTCTTATTCTGAATTTTCCCATATTACATCATAAGAGGCATTTTTCCAACAATAATCCTCAATTATGTTTACTTGAGGTGCAAACAACTTTGTTGATGTCCAATAAAGAGTATTTCGCTTCTCTCCTTGATGTGATTATGGAGAAGAATCTAGTGAAAAAGGAAGAAATAATTTACAAGAAGAATAATGATTATTAACAAGAAAAGAATGAGAGAAAGAAATAAAAAAATTCAAATGAAAATTTACAAGATGTAAACTTAAAGAAATAGAAGAAGAAATAAATAAGAGAAATAAAATATAATTCTTTTATGATATTATAAAATATAATATTATAAGAGAACCAGAGAATATTGTATAGAACCTATAAGGATGAATTGGAAGGATAAGTAGAGGAAGAGACCCATGTGCTAGTGTATCTATCTTTAACATGTGACTTTTAAGGTCATGGTACTAGTTGTAACTACTTGTATATGTCATTTTCAAGTGTATTTAAAAATTGTATATGCTTCATATGTCTCTTCACCTTTCAAGGGATGTTCTTCATTACCAACAATCACATGCCATCAATCTATTATCGACATAGAGCAAGAGAATAATAAATATTTTATTAAAAAATTTCTTCACAAAAGCACAATGATCAGAAAAGGTTTTATAATTACCCATTGTTCATAATGGAGGAATCAATTTTCTTAAATCATTAACAATAAGTTTTTATAAGGGTGAGACATGTTTTCTCAAACTAGACTTAACATCATGGAAGATGAGTACAATGATTTGCTCACTAAGTCTAAGTGCTCTTAAAGTACACAATTGGATAAATAGCAATATACAAAAAATAAATAAGTAAGAGGTTATTTAAGAAGATTGTAGTTTAACTTCACATTAATTAACTTCTTTGTTAAGTCTTATTCTTTTTGACACACACAACCATACACACACATATTAAGGGCTTTAAAGTAATCATTGTTGTTAGCACTAAGGCTAAGCATGTGATTTGATGAAGTCAATATTGTGAGCACCAAGGCTTAGCATGTGAAGCTGATGAAGACTGCCTCATGAAGAATTTGTTGGAACCAACCTGGACCAGAATTGTTCAAGTGAAGACTTTGTGCCAACATGAAGATAGTTGGGTGATTAGGTCTTGGTCCTTAGTTGGATTTATGTGTTGGTGATTGGCTTAGTCCTTAAGCATGAGTGGCATGGTTCGTCACTTCTGAGGTGCTAAAAAGTTTCACAAATATTTTTATTAAAACTGTTTTCAATAAAAATAACCCAAACTGTTTTGCTGGAAAAATGTTTTTCAATTAATTGAATTTCTAAAACAATCGATTGAATGTGACAGTTATTTCTGTTACAACTGAAATACAGTTATTGTTGTTACAACTGAAACCTTTGATTGGGTCAAACTAACGGTCAAATTCAATCGATTGAATGGTTTGTTCAATTAATTGAATTGTGACAGCTAAGCTGTTTTTAAAATTGATTTGGGTATTTAAAGGAATGCATACTATCATTTTCAATTAACAAAAACTTTCGAAAAGCCTTCCTTGAGATTTTCTAAGAGAGATATTGCCCCTTTTGTGCGATCATCATTTTGGAAAAGCTTTTCAAGTCAAAAAACCTCCAAGAACGTGAATCTTTAAAGCATCCTTGAAGTGAGGTTCTTGCTACTTTGGTTCTGGACCAAAGCTAAGTCTTCTACACCTGATCTTCGTTCTTTGTAATCTGTTTTGTGTAGAAGTACTCTGTGATCTCTTATGATCCTGTTGATCTGTAATTTGTTTGCTGTTTTCAATTACTGGGTTTCTAATTGATTGGTGCAATGGGTTTCTGCACTGGTCTCGCATCTGTTGAGGGGTTCAGTAGAGGGTGAGTGCTGCGGGGAGCAGTGTTGCTTGCGGACTGCAAGTGTTTTGGTGCAGTGGGTTTCTGCACTGGTTACACACTAGCTGGGGGTTCAGTGAGGTGTGGGTTTACTGCTGGGAGCAGTTTGTAACTTGTTGGGAGGAAGGGTTGTAAACTGATCTTGTGATCTGTTTAGTGGAAATCTTTGCTAGTTTGCAAAGGACTGGACGTAGTCCTTGTGGAAGGGTGAACCAGGATAAAAATTTTGTGTTCTTGCTTTTCTCCCTACTCTTCTTGATTTCCTTTATTCAACTGCTGCGATCTTTTAAATTGACTGGACTAAAATCTGATCATATAGTTGATTATATTCTAAACATCTGTTTTCATATATCTGAATCAATTGTGTTTCTGGATTGTTTTTAATCTACTAGATTGTGTTTAATCATATTGAATCTGGGTTAAAACATTTCTACACTGAAACTGTTTTTCTGGGTTTATATTCAATAATTTTCGTTGTGCACAATTGATTGTTTACTGGACAATCCAGATTTACATGAGTTAATTGATTGAATCAAGAATTTTCATTATCTACTTCAAGAACAAATCAGATTTGCGAAAAGTTTTTGAAAGTTCAATTCACCCCCCTCTTGAACTTGGTCTAAACCTTATTTTACAATTGTCTTAGTAGCTTCATCTTGTTCATATTCTTTGGTCTATCTTTGTAAATGTAAATGAAATGTTGGAATACTCAATTAAGTTCATGTAATGCTTTGCATGAAACTTAAAGGTCGTGCTGAAAAATGATTTGCTGGAGGCCCAAGCTCGTGCCCTTTTGCTAGGCCAGCTGGTGGGGGAAGAATTGCTGAAAGAAGACGCGGCGGCCACCGCAAAGCTGAGGGAGGAGCTGGCCGAGGCCACATCGTCACTGAACACCGCCCGTGATGAAATTGCCCTGCTAAAGGCAGAGAATGAAACCTACAAAGAGGAAGTCGTTGGTTTAAAGAAGGTCGTCGATGTTCATGCAGTCCTCGTCTAACACGGTGAGGTTGCTTAGAGTGAGTTCAATGACAGTGTCAAACCTGCCCTTCTTCTTGCCCAGTGCAAGTTTTGACAAGGCATCTACCCTTGCATTCTTGCATCTGGGTATGTATTGGACTTCTACACTTTGAAATCTGGATATGAGGGCGAATACCTTTTGATAATATCTTGTTAACAACGAATCTTTAACTAGGAAAGCCCCATTTATCTGACTGACCGTCAACTGAGAGTCAGTCAGGCATCTTAATTGCTTGACTCCCATGTCTTGTGCTAAGTTTAATCTGGCTATGATGGCTTTGTATTCAGCCTGATTGTTGGATGCTTTGAAGTTAAAGTGTAACGACTGCTCAACTTTTATCTCGGTTGGGCTTTCTAAGACAATTCCTGCCCCACATTGCCTACTGCTAGACGAACCATCAACGTACAGCGTCCACCAAATTTGTTGTTTTGGTGCTTGAAGTTCTGACACAAAGTTGGCCAAGCATTGGGCCTTGATGGGTCCTCTTGGTTCGAACTTCAATCCAAATTCTGAGAGTTCGACTGACCAGGATATCATTCGTCCAGCAAGTTCAGGCTTTAGGAGTATCTTTCCCACTGGATAATTAGTTTTCAGCGTAACTAGGTGACTCTGAAAGTAAGGCCGGAGTCTTTGGGCGGTATATACGACTGCCAATGCGGCTTTTTCCATCAAATGATATTTGGTCTCCGCATCTTGCAATGCTCTTCGTACAAAGTAAATTGGCTTTTGATCTTGCTGCTGTCCAGGGTAGCGCTAATGGCATCTTCGGAAGTGTAGATGTATAACAGGAGTCTGCTTCCTGGTGCCGATTTCTATAGGATGAGAGTTGATGATACTGCCCATTTTATCATTGCTAAGGTTTCTTCACACTCGTCGGTCTACTGAAACCTGTCAGCCTTTTTCAACGTTTTTACAATGAGCTTTATCTTTTCTGCCAACTTTGGCAAGAATCGGGACAGAGATGTCAGTTTGCCAACAAGACTTTGCACTTCCTTTAAAGTGGTAGGGCTTTGCATATTTAGTATGGTCGAACACTTGTCGGGGTTGGCCTCTATCCCCTTGAGGGTGAGCATGAAACCCAAGAATTTCGCTCCTTCTACTCCAAACACACATTTTGCTGGGTTCAGTTTCATGTTGAACTTTCGAAGCTAATCGAACACCTCGTTTAGGTCAGCTATATGTCAGTCGAACATGCTAGATTTCACCACCATGTCGTCAACATAGACTTCCATGTTCCGGCCAATCTGATCTATGAAAACTCGGTCCATTAATCTCTTATAAGTGGCGCCTGGGTTTTTCAATTTGAAAGGCATGACTTGGTAACAGTAGTTCGAGACTTCAATAATAAATGCAGTCTTTTCCACATCTCGGTCGTACATCGGAATCTGGTTGTATCTAGAAAATGCGTCTAGGAAACTGAGTACCCTGTTACCGGCCGCCCCGTCTACCAAGCGGTTGATGCTGGGTAGTGGCTATGCGTCCTTTGGGCAGGCCTTGTTCAAATCCGTGTAGTCAACACACATCCTCCACTGCCCATTGTTCTTTTTTACTAATACCACATTTGCTAGCCACGTGGTGTAATGGATTTCTTTTATGAATCCAGCCTCCAGCAACTTCTGTACTTCCATCGCAGCAGCGTTTCTTTTTTCTTCACCCATTCTTCTCTTTTTCTGGGCTACTGGCTGCGCTTCTTTGCATACGGACAACCTGTGGCACATTACCCTAGGGTCAATGCCTGACATGTCTTCGGCCGTCCAGGCGAAGAGATCCCTATTGTCGGTCAAGAATTTGGTTATCATCTGGACTTCGTCTTCCGTCATGCATGTGCCCAGGCGAGTATTTTGTCCTTCCCCTGCTAACTGTCATTCAGTGACGTCGTTACTTGGCTTCATCCTTGTGTCATCGTTGATTCTAGGGTCGAGGTTTGTCATGGCAATCATTCTCTGGTTGACATTTCTCTTCACAATTGTTTTGGTTGGCATTAGTTTAAGACTCGCCACATAGCATTCCCTGGCCATTTTTTGGTCGGCATAAATGGTTGTCACGCCTCCTCGGTCGGACGGAAACTTCATGGCAGATGTGGCGTAGAGACAATGACCCCAAGCTTGTTTAAGGACGGTCGTCCCAACGACGCAATGTAGGACGTGTTGACATCCACCACTATATACCTGATATGACCACGGCAGCGATGGTACTGGCAGTACTTACTCTAGTCAGCGTGTTGAGGTGATACACCCCTCTTTGGTTCTTTGATAAGGTCGGTGCTCAAAGCCTCCTCTAGGATGCGTGTCCGGCCAGTATTTAGCGGTGTGTATCTTGTGAATCTCTGCATGTCGGGCGTATCCCTGAATCTTGGGGGGTTTGACGACCGCTCACCTTGTCTCCCCTGGCCTTGATCAACTCTCGAATATTGCCGCAATTCTTCTACTTGCATGAACTGGGTAGCTCTTCGTCGGAGATCGTCCATGTTGGTCGGGGGTTGCATGGCCAAACTATCCACGAATGGCCTTGGTCTAAGTGTCGTGATCAGGTAGGCCATTGCTACCTCCGATAGGAGTCCGCAGATGTCAAGAGCAACTTGGCCAAACCTTGCCATAAATCTCTTCAATGATTCTCATTTCTCCTGTCGAATGTTTACCAGCGCAACCAACGTCATCTGATGCGGCTTACTTGTTGCAAATTGGGCCACGAACTTTGCTTTCAAAGTTGCAAAGGAATCTATTGACCCGGTGGGTAAACGGGTGAACCAACTGAGTGCGGCTCCTCTCAGGGAGGTCGGGAAAACTTGCAATATATATATCCGTCCGTCATAAACAAAGTCAACAGAGAGACGTACAAATCGATGTGCTCGTCCGGGTCCGTAGTGTCATCGTATTTATCCAAGGTGGGATTATTCCAGTTGGGCGGCAACTTAGTTGCCAGTATCACGTCGGTGAACGGGAATTGGTGATCCGCCGAATCTTCAACATGCCGTGACATTGCATCTCGGTCGTCCCGGTGAGAGACTTCCGCTTGACGTTCTTGCGGTTGCTCGACCTTTTCGCGGCCGGGTTGTTGTTGAGCGGCTGGCCGAGAACTATCTCCTTCCGCATGAACGTTCTTGCCAAGCTGCGTTTTCTCGATTCTCTTGAGCCTCCGTCGCAGCCTTTCATTTTCTTCTTGGAGGGCATCATGGGCACCCGCCTGGCGTAGTCGTTCTTCCTTCCACTGCAGCCTATCTTAATCTCGTAGTTTACGTATCATTTCCAGCTCTCTCCACATCTCAGCCAGGACGGCCAAGGGGTTTCCTTCCTGATTAACGGGCTAACCGTCGTGATTATTCTTAGTTGTCACCATCATTGGTAGATCAATCTTAGCCCCACGATGGGTGCCAAAATGTTCTCGCAAGGGACCGACTGGCCTTAGCAACAACAATGTCTTCTAGAGTTGCTCCTTGATCGCCTCTGGTGTTGTTCCTTTCCTAACGTCCAACGCTCTAAATTCCACCGTCCCGGGAGGGGGGTCCTGCAGGTACTCCGACGCTCAAGTCAGTTTAGAGTTAGAGTGTGCAGGGATATCAATCAGAGTTTAGAAGTACCTTGGTCCAGATAACTGTGTCTGTATTTATGGATGTATAATTGTGGGTTTGGGCCCACTTTATTCTGTCAGGATCTGATAAGGAATAATAACACAATCAGTTACACCCGATTTAGTTAAGATTTGCACCTACCTTTGTTATATTCTAGTTAAAGGACTGCCACATCAGCCCTATATAGTACAAACCCGATTCAGATTATTTTGTTTTCTGTCTAGTGGTGTGTGTCATTCGTTGATCAGAATTCAGAAGAAAAAGGGTTGAAAGTTGCTAGCTTTTTTGTAGCCCCCGTTTGTTATTGACTTTTGTTAACGGATTTTCAGCAAGTGTACTGAGTCCTCAAGTAATATAGTAAATAAGATGAGTATCGTTTTCACATGGAACGGAATTTGATTGAAAACCA
>Ga0209489_103619_pt1 | contig 29816 bp, 24 predicted proteins | sample SiratrowhiteBW_FD_187527 | JGI IMG/M metagenome (GOLD analysis project Ga0209489, IMG submission 187527) | Root nodule microbial communities of legume samples collected from California, USA - Siratro white BW (SPAdes) (version 2) | ecosystem: Host-associated > Plants > Roots > Nodule | place...
TTTTTTTTATGAAAAAAAAAAAAAAAAAAAAAAAGCTAAAATCTGAGAGAGCAGAATCATAGATGTTTATAGTTATCCTAGAGCCAGTGCTTTCAGCTCTAGTTCATGATTTCTGGCTAAGATAGATATTATCGATTCATCCAAAAAAAAAGTGCTGTCCGTAAGTATAAAAATAACAATATCTTTATTTATATTAAATTTATTTTTTATTTGAAAAATCTGTCATTTAATATACGTGCATATTACTTTTCACATAATTAAATAGGAGACGAATAAGTTATCTTTCTTGCATTTCACTATTGCACCAAACAGATCAATGATCATTTCACTTTCTGTTTTCTTTTTATTTTATTTATTTTTTTTCCTTTTTTCTTTATTTTCTGAATAAAAAAAAACTTTAAGATGCCAATTTTAGGCTATTGCTACTATTTTGCTATACATTTCGTACACCATAGCAAGAATGGGCCTAAAATAGAGAGGCCCACGAAAATTGCGGAAGAGGTGAAAACCACTAACAACATTTGTATTTTGATTCGAGTTGTAGTGCAGCACTGCGACTACTTTCTATTAAACCAGCTTTAAGCATAGGCGACTAAGTGTGGATTAAGTTTAGTTCTGGTTAAACATTCTATTTATTTATTTTAACTATTCTTAAAACTCATTATTTCTTTCTAACTGTGTAATACGTGCAATTTTGACTTAAAAATTTTAACTTTTATGTAAATATCTAATCACTTTTACATTATCCATTTAACTTGTGATATTTGTGTGTTAAATATATATTATTTTATAAAACTAAGAATAGTGACCTATAGTAAAATGAAAAAAAAAATTATTGCTTTGTTTTTTATTTTTAAATTGATCCAATTAAATCTATTTTGCATGAACTTTTCATAATTCTAGTTTTTAAAAGCTTTCTCTAGTTTTTTATATTTTATTTAAATTAAACAGCTTAGACGAGTAAATTTTTTTTCTCTTCATTCAAATATATAATTTTTCGATAATTAAATAAAATTGTCTTCCAAAGGATCAATCCAAAATTCAACTCCTTTCCCAAAATCGCGATTTACAAATTGCTGTTGCTTATGCTTTACGTTAGCTACCATTACAATCCAAGTAGAAGAATTTAATTATTTAATTATAAGATTAGTTGAAAAACTAGTTACTTTCAATTTTATATTAGTAAATCATGACTTGAAGTAATCAATATTTATGATTTTCGTACTTATTTTTCTCATTTTCATGATTTCTTTTTGGACCCAACCATCCGTCATTGTTTGTTCCTTCTAAAATTTCAATCCTTTCCCAAAGTCGTCGCATCTCACTTTCACCGTTGATTCGCCAAACTTCTTATAGAAAATAAAAATGATGACATTGACACGAGAAAATTGATCAACCTAAACCAAACATAGACCACCAAATTTGAATAAATTATAATGATATTTTTTCACATTTTATAAATTATATATGTTTTAAACTATCTGTTATTAAGAAATATAAGTATAATATGATTTTTAAAACTGTAAGTATAATATTAAAAGATAATGTAATATTTTAAAAATAAAATGATAAATCTGTATAAAACTTCAAGAAAATTTTAGAAGTTGAAATAAGTTATTGTTGATATTTTTCTAAGAAAGAAATTGGTTCGTGATCCATAAGGACTAAGATACAATAATCATGATTTTCAGCTAAGTTCTTTCTATATTACTAATTTACTATTTCTGTCCAACAGAAGTCAAACACGAGCGATTGAGTTTACACTCCTCTACTAACTTTCTTCCTTATCATTTCTTAGTGCCGTTTCAAACTTGGCTTTGTTGGAAAAGCCCTAATACCAAACTCAACTCAACTCAACGTTTACCTTCTAAGAAAGTTTACTCTGATACAAAATCAAGGAAATGGTTTACTTCACTTTATATTTTTGTTTCAACATGGCTTCTTTTTTTCAATTTTCTGAGCAAACATTTAAAAAATAAATGAAAGAGAAAAAGCAAACTAAAAGTCAAGAAGAAGTAAATACAATCTTGAACGGTTCTTCTACTACCTCTCTACATTCACACAGAAAAAAGAAAACCTAAAGATGTCTGTTAAAAGGTTAACATGCCATTCCCATCTTCAACGAAAGCATTTATGAAAAGCGAAAGATGTTTGTTTCCAGTGACTGTGCTACTTATTCTTTGCTCTTATTAATTGCTTCATCGTTTTCTTCATCGTTAGCTCTCACTTACACCGCCAATTTCTGTCCAACCAACACAACTCATAAATTCAACACTGCATTCCAAACTAATCTCAGAGTACTCCTCACTTCTCTCTCCTCCAACGCCTCCTTAGGCCGCGATGGCTCCTACCAAACCACCATCGGTTCTCCATCCTCAGACCTCGCCGCCGGCGTCTTCCTCTGCCGCGGCGACGTCTCCGCCACCACGTGTAAGGACTGCGTGGCCACCGCCGCCTCGGAAATAACACGCCGCTGCCGCAACCAAACGGAGTCCATAATATGGTACGACCAGTGCATGGTGGCCTACACAAACGACTGGTTCGACCCCATGGGCATGGACCCGAAAGTGAACCTGTGGGACAACAAGAGCGTGTCTACCTCGGATTTCGAAAACTTTAACCTAACGTTGTCTGGGTTGTTGAACGCTTTGGTCGAGGATGCGGTGAGTTCGGAGTCAACGAAGAAATTCGCGACCGGGGAAGCGGAGGATAGGGTTGGGTCGTGGCGACGAGTGTACGGCATGGTACAGTGCGTGCCCAGCGCCTCGAACGATCAGTGTGAGACGTGTTTGAAACATGGTATCGGAACTCTCTTTTCTGCGTGTTGTGAAGGAAAACAGGGTGCAAGAGCTCTTCTTGCGTGGTGTAACATCAGATACGAGTTCTATCAGTTTTACAACACAACACTCACACCACCATCAACACCACTGGTTCCTTCTCCTGCTCCTTCAGGTTACTTTAGATGATCTGAGTTATTGGTTTTTCTTTTTTCGTTTTTAATTACGAAGCTTGATGTTTTCTCTACAACTCTTTATGCAGGAAAGCAAAATTCTGGACCTCGAAAAGTTGTTTTGATTCCGGTCGCTGCTTCCGTTTCGATTATTCTCTTGCTCTCTCTCAGCTATTTTGTATTCAGAAGAATAAGGAAAAATCACAAGATTCGTCTTCTAAGAGAAAATTGTAAGTAATTTTTGAAGTATTTTCCATTCTCAGATTTTGTAAGTTTGGTCACTATATCACTCAATTATTCACTTTACAAATTTTACTACTTTTTTACGTAGTAAAATTCTGCCTAAAATCACTAATAATAATTTATTTCAATGTCATGTGATTGAATTTTACTATGTTAAGGGTCAAAGTACCATGCCTCTTTTAAGTATTCTATTATCAAACTTTTCAGTTTCATGCATATTATCAATCGGTTAAATTATGATGACATATCACCGTTACGTCAGAAATTTAACTATTAATGAAATAGAAAAAAGTTGACAATAAAATGTGCAAAAATGAAACTAGTCAGTAAAATTTATGACGTAGTGATTATTGTTGTTAAATAGTGAAGTATGCAAGACTATAAGTGATGTATGGATTTGTTTGACTTGATGATGTTGCAGTTGGAGATGAAAGAGCCAAGATGGAGTTGCTGCAATTCAATTTGCTCACAGTGGAAGCAGCCACAAACAAGTTTTCTGCTGAAAACAAAATAGGACAAGGTGGATTTGGAGAAGTTTACAAGGTAATAAAACAATAAAAAATTATGTCCATGTATGTTTTCACACATATATATATAGTTAATTAATTACTTATAATTTCAGGGAATTTTGATAGATGGACGAGAAATAGCCGTAAAAAAGCTTTCACCAAGTTCAGGACAAGGTGTACTAGAATTTAAGAATGAAGTTTTGCTGGTAGGTAAACTTCAGCACAGAAATCTCGTGACATTATTAGGATTTTGCTTGGAAACCAGGGAGAAAATGCTCATTTACGAATTTGTGCCCAACAAAAGTCTTGATTATTTTTTATTTGGTATGTAATTTCAATTTCCATCTCCGGTTAAGATTAAACTTTAAAATTTTCATGATGATAAATAAACTTTTATTTATTTATTTTGACTGAATTTTTATGTTTATAGATACTGGTAAAGGTAGAATATTGAATTGGTTTGAACGTTACAAGATTATTGAAGGAATTGCACGAGGAATTCTTTATTTACATGAACATTCAAGGTTGAAAGTTATACATCGTGATCTCAAACCAAGTAATGTGTTGTTAGATCACAATATGAATCCAAAAATCTCAGATTTTGGTATGGCAAGAATGATGGCTATAGATCAAGATCAAGGAAACACAAAGAGAGTAGTTGGAACCTTGTAAGTATTCATAAATCTTACTCTCTTAATTTTGTTCAAAAGAATATTTTCATATCATATAAATATTTAATATTCTTCTATGGTTTGAAATGTTTGCTTCTTTTTTTTAGTTGTTCTTATGTATTTTTTTTTAATATTCTTGTTGTTATTAAACAGTGGTTACATGTCACCAGAATATGTAAAACATGGACACTTTTCAGAAAAATCAGATGTTTTTAGTTTTGGAGTTATCATCTTGGAAGTCATTAGTGCAAAAAGGAATATTTATCCTCTTGTATTATCAAGCAATGAAGACCATGATAATAATGATGATGACTACCTTTTAAGTTATGTGAGTATCTATTTAGCACATTTTTCTATTTTAATTTATGAAAAAGTAATTAATTCATATATTTCTCATAAAATTATTGTAGATATGGAGACAATGGAGAAATGGAACACCATTAAGTATATTAGATGAAGATATTAACGGATTTTTCAATCATGATGAAGTCATTAGATGTATTCAAATTGGTTTATTATGTGTACAAGAGAAGCCCGATCATAGACCTACTATGACAAAAGTTGTTTCATATCTCAATAGTCCTTTAACTGAGATACCGTTACCAGGAGAACCAACAACTTTTAAGCAAAGTGGAATGATTCAAAGGATTGCTAAGGGAGAATTGATTTCAGGTTCAATATATTCAATTAACGAAATGTCCTTAAGTAAAATAATTCCTAGATAGTTTGAGATTTTACACTATCAATTGAAAATGTATCAAAACTTATTTTATTTATTCTTTTGTATTCTTTTTAGAATCATATTCATTTTAATAAATTGAGATTTCTCATAGTGTAAGATGACCTCCTCTATATGCCTTAACACTTGTATGGTAATCATCTCGCTTTTTACCTTCTAATTGTATTGAATTTTTACATTGCATTAAGATTTAGAATCAAATTTAATTATTATTTAATGTCAAATAAGAGAATGTTGGTTTTACATAGCACTATGTGCCCTTTGATTATGTTGAAACAACACAATGTCTATTTATTGATTATAAGGTCATGGAATCAGTGTGAGACAATTGTGAAAGATGTGTGAGGATTAATTCTATTAGACATAACTCATTGCATACTAATTTTTAAAATGTCTACATGTTGAGTTTGAGTAATAACCAAAATTTGATTTAGAAAGGGATGTAGGTTGCAATAATTTGGGAAATATAGAATCATCGAAATAAAGTTGTACGTGGTTATGGATAAAATACAAAGTAAAGTGGGCTAATTTTAGTTACCATGACTGATATTTTTGTCCATTCCAATGTCTGAAATCTATAAATTAAGGGATTTAGGATGTCTGCAACGATTCAGAGAAATTAGGCAGTGGATGGAATAAGTGAGGTGATAATTAACATTCTGTTTATTATTTGTATGGTATGTTGGCTATAGCTGTAGTTAGTAATGGGAAGTAAGCAAGGAGGCAAATCAAACCTTTGGTTTAGTAATCACAACTGCCTAGTGAGGTTTCAGTGAGAACTCGGTGTGTAAGGACTTAAGGCCTAATACAATGTAAATTGTAGGAAACATAAGTCTGTGTTTTACAGGTACCAATAACTACTGAGAAGGAAAAGCTAAGCACAAAACATCAACAATGCTTGACTTTGTGTATAGATTTATAGTATGATGATTTATCTCAACACTGAATGCATTGATAAGTGTGATAGATGGAGTGAAAAATATTTCTTAGCATCGATTGTTAACAATGAAACATTTTAAAATTATGTTTATTCTAACTTTCTTAGAGACTCTTTGAGCATGGTGATTGCATTAGTTAATCATGTTGAGTTGGTAGATTAGTTTTGTAATTGATACTTTATCTTTTTAAGCTCTATATTCTATATAAAGATTGGAACATTCTTATAATATTTCATTTTATTCAATTTATTTTTTGCGGTTAAAAATATTTATTTAAGTTAAAAAGTGTAGGTAATATTTTATTTATTTTATTGACTTAAATAATGCGAAAAATTGTTTAATTTCCATTAGATTTTGGATTCTTAGAACTTAACAAGTTTTCAAAATTTAGTTTGATTTGTACAAGAATATCTTATTTATTATTAATCCCCATCATGATAAAAGCAAAACACGATATCTAAAATGTTAGTTTGTTAAGTTAGCATAGTTTCTTTATGGAATTTTTGTAATTAATTTTTAGCAAAGACATTTATACTCATTGATATTAGTAGTTGATTCAATGGTTAGAGTAATTGTATCTGACGGATGTCTGCTAAATGAAATTTGAACCATCCCAAATTGTGCAGAAGATGGTACATAAGAACATCATGAGGAGGTGACCCCTGTTTTTTTTTTTTTTTTTCCTCCAAAAAAATGAAAGACACACCAAAGGTAAGAAAGGATAATATAAGTTTGAGAAAAAGTTGGGTAGCATACTAAAGAAGCTCCACAAGTATTGGGCTAACTCCAAATTTAATATTGGATGCTTCTTGCTGCACCTCCATACTTTTCTTCTTGCACCCCCATAATTCGAAAAATACTAAAAATAAAAATTTGTATTCTACCTATTACCATTGCATGTTAGACTATTCCAACCGCTCACTATTCAACACCATGCAACAGATATTGATCAATTCAATCAAGTGTTGAGGAACTTGCTAGTTAGCCTCACAGGCCAAGCTACACTAGGGGTTACCCTGACTTACATTCATAAAATTTAAATTTTGAGGGTAAGCTCTCCAATGGTGAGGATGTTGCAGTGAAAAGGTTGTCTAAGAACTCCCTCCAAGGAGACATTGAGTTTAAGAATGAGGTGATGTTAGATGCCAAACTTCAGCACCTAAATTTAGTTAAGGTGTATGAATTTGTTCCCGACAAAAGCCTCGATTTCTTCATATTTGGTAAGTCAAAACTAACAGAACTGAACCATCTAGTCTTCATTTACAAACATTCTAACTCGCTAAGAATATTGTATCTTGGGTTTGGTTTCGTAGATGAAGTTAGGCGCACACAACTGGATTGGGAAAAGCGACACAAAATTATAGGAGGCATATCCAGTGGCTAAGAGCATAAACTCAGTGAACGAGATTACTATATAAAGAGTTATGATACTTCGATAATATCCACATTTAAATACACTCATTTCACATTTAAATAAATTATTTTATTAAAAAAAGTAGTTATGAAATGAAGGTAATTGATGTACAGTAAAATTAAACTATAATTTTCCTAATATAAATTGTAACAGACGTACTCTTGTGTTGATCCCAAGTTCAGTTATCAATTTAATATTTGAATAATATTCAATTATTCAAATATTAAATAATATTGTCTACTTTTAAGAAAATTATTTTAAATTTAAAAAAAAAATTTTAAAGTTACGTATTTTAGCAAAATAACAAATTTTAAATTTAATGACCCAATTTTCTTCATTCAATCTAATCCGATAAAAAGTGAATTAAATTGTATTTAATAAAAAAATTAGAAATTCAAATAAAGTCAAGTGAAGATTTTTTTTTTTTTTTTTTGAGAGGAGTGATGTCGTGGAAATCGAACCCAATTCTATATGTTCTCCTGCCAATTTTTCGTAAGTTGCATGTGACAGTAATAAAAGTACTTGGCCTAAAGAATAACTTGTCAATTTTTAGCTTAAGAACTTTTGACTTCCATGGTTTCTATTTTAGGTTCGATAAATTCTGTCATACGTGTGTTGTGTGTAACATGAGGCTAAGCAAGTTTTGTCGTAAGTGTATGTAACACGAGGCTATTGGCAATATGCGTAAACGTGTAAACAGAGGAATCTTGTTTTTATCTTCGAAGCATTAACGATCACATGCACGGACCTTCACGTGAACAGTTAAATATTGTGAATGTTTTAAGTCATATTCTACATAAGCTTCCATCTTCATACTTCCCTTCCTTTCTCTATACTTTTCTCCAACCACACAACTATGACATTGTTTTTCAGAATGCCCATATTTCTTTTTATCTTTCTCCTACTCATATCCATATCTCAATGCAACTCCAAATCAATATTTCAATTTCACCAATGTATGAATGAAAAGGGTAATTACACTGCTAACAGCACCTACAAGAACAACCTCAACACCCTTTTGTCCAACCTCTCTTCAAACACAGATATCGACTATGGCTTCTACAAATTTTCATATGGCCAAGACAGTGACAGAGTAAACGCACTTGGGCTGTGCAGAGGAGATGCTAAGCCAGAAGCTTGCCGCATGTGCTTGAATGATTCCAAAGTCCTTCTCACAAAACTGTGTCCAAATCAGAAGGAGGCGATTTTGTGGTATGACTACTGCATGTTACGCTATTCAAACCGCTCAATATTCAACACCATGGAAGCCACACCTGGATTCTACAAGCGGAACTATGATGTAACTGATGTTGATAATTTCAATGAAGTGCTGAAGAACTTGCTAGAGAGCCTCACAAGCCAAGCTTCATCAGCCGACTCTCGGCGTAAGTTTGCTGTAGCAAATGCTTCAGAATCAGTCTTTAAGAGTATATTTGGTCTTGTGCAGTGTACACCTGACCTTTCAGGAAACAACTGTGAGCAATGCCTGCCTGAGACTATCTCAGAAATTCCACAATGTTGTAATGGCAGTAAAGGTGCTAAATTTTTTAAACCCAGTTGTGTCATCAGATATGAGATATTCCCCTTCTATGATCCTACCAATGCTGCAATAACACATGCATCACCACCACCACTACCGCAGGCGTCCACAAAAGGTAAATGCTAGGTAACGTGAAATACTAATTGAACTTAAAGCAGTTTCTTATGATATTTTCACGACTTCTACAAAATTTTCACTTGTTGAGGACCACATTTTTAAGGAAATTTCGCTAAGACTTGGGGTGAATTAGGACTAATTGTCCTTATCCCTAGAAATATACATTTATAAGATCGACTGAATTGGATTTTGCAGGAAAGATAAACGTATCTGGAGCTGTAATAGCAATAGTTGGGACAATTAATGCCTTCGTCTTACTAGTCAACCTTATCTGCTGCATCAATTTAAGAATGAGGAGTTCTCGGAAACAATTTGAAGGTAAGCTATGGGATTCTCTCTGAAATGTCTACCGTGGTTGCCACTCTCTAACAACAAATTAAAAAACCATCTATTTAGTCTAATTGTCTAATTGACTAATTTCTTCAAGTTTTAGTCACTATATATTTTAGCGGAATGAAATATGTAATACTTCTTCCATCATTGAAAAAATGCATGGTTCAATCACAATCGGTAAGAAATAAACTGAAAGAAAAGTCACTTGCAACTTGTAGGTGTTCATATAATAAAGCACAATTTTCAAGAGTAGTAAATATTGGCTTAACAGCAGCTTATTTTATAATATTGCATCCATATGTTCTATCTAGTTCCCATAAAAGTACTATCATTCACGAAAACAAATTACCTATTCCAAAAGTGAACTAAAATTCTTGCAACTCATTCTCAATTGAAGCTGAAAATGATGACGAAATTCAGACAACGAAGACAATGCAGTTGGAATTCGCCAGTATCATGGATGCTACCAACAACTTCTCTGATGCAAATAAGCCAGGAGAAGGAGGATTTGGACCTGTTTACAAGGTAAATATAACTGTGTGTCACATCAAAATGAAAATCTCATCTACACAATGTGGTATACCCCATAGACTGGTTGCCCTAACCAACATTCATCAACTTTAAACTTTCAGGGTAGGCTCTCCGATGGTCAGGAAATAGCAGTAAAAAGGTTGTCTAAGAATTCTCTCCAAGGAGACATAGAGTTTAAGAATGAAGTGTTGTTAGTGGCCAAGCTTCAGCATCGAAATTTAGTCAAGCTACTGGGATTTTGTTTGGAAAGAAGAGAAAGGCTTCTGGTTTATGAATTCGTACCAAACAAAAGCCTTGACTTCTTCATATTTGGTTAGTAAAAAATTTTGGCTATGGTAGTACTGTAACACTTGTTCATCGTTTACAAACTCATTTGGAATATTATATCTTGGCTTTGGTTTGAAGATCAAGACAGGCGTGAACAATTGGATTGGGAAAAGCGCTACAAAATTATAATAGGCATTGCTAGAGGTCTTCTATACCTTCACGAGGATTCAAGTGTGAGGATTATTCACCGAGATCTCAAAGCAAGCAACATCCTTTTGAATGCAGAGATGCATCCTAAGATATCAGATTTTGGCATGGCAAGATTATTTGAAGTGGATCAAAGTCACGCCAATACGAGTAGAGTTGTTGGAACCTAGTAATTATTAAGATGTTCTATGTCAAATCATTTACACGAATCACTGTCTTTAATTAAAACAAAACGATATCTAATGGTGATCTTAACTAAGTTGGTAATATTTATATGTAATGGAGCTAATGAGGTCGTCCATGTTGACATGCAGTGGATATATGGCACCGGAGTATGTCATCCGTGGACAATTCTCAGTGAAATCTGATGTTTTTAGTTTTGGAGTATTGGTTCTTGAGATTGTAAGTGGCCAGAAAAACATGTAAGAGAATGAAATCCTATGTCTCTTCTCATTCATGTGAATATCATATATACAACTATTGTGTAACGGTCAATCAACTATCTAATTATCATACAGTCTAATTACAAGGGACTAATTATAAGCAATAATGACAAAATATTATATTCTTAATATTCTATTCTATCACACCCCCGCAGTCGAAGCGGGAGGTTCACGGACGCTGAGACTGGTCCGGAAATCATCGAAGAGAATACGAGGAAGTCCTTTGGTGAAGATATTTGCAATTTGATGTCGAGATGGAACATAAAGTACGCGTGCCTGACCACGAGCGACTTTTTCCTGTACAAAGTGAATGTCCATTTCAATGTGCTTGGTACGCTAATGTTGCACAGGATTACCAGAGAGATAAATTGCACTGACATTGTCACAATACACCAAAGTGGCCTGAGGAATAGGAAAATGGAGCTCTAATAAGAGATTACGAAGCCAACATGACTCAGATACAACATTAGCAACACCTCGGTATTCTGCTTCTGCACTGGAACGGGAGAGAGTGGGCTGTCTTTTGGAAGACCAAGATATAAGGTTGTCATCTAGAAAAACACAGTACCCAGATGTGGAGCGTCTGGTGTCAGGACATCCACCCCAATCAACATCAGTGTAGGAGATGAGTTTTGTAATGGGGGATGGTGATAAATGTAGACCAAAGTGTATGGTGCCCTGGACATACCGAAGAATACGTTTGAGAGCAAGCATGTGTTCTGTCTTGGGTGCATACATGTGGAGACAGATTTGCTGAACCGCATATGAGATGTCAGGTCTAGTGAATGTGAGGTACTGTAAGGCTCCTGCAAGACTGCGATAGAGAGAGGGATCCTCATAAGGAGTGTCAGATGACGTGCTGAGTTTCTGTTTGGTATCGACAAGTGTGGCAGTCGGTTTGCAGGATGTCATGCCAGCACGCTCAAGGATTTTAGAAGCATAGGTGCTTTGACTGAGAAAAATGGCGAGAGACAGCGATGCCCAGAAAGTAACTCAACGGACCAAGATCTTTCATTGCAAATTCAGTAACCAATAATGACATAATTGATTTGCGAAGGACATGAGTAGAGGTAATAAGAATGATGTCGTCCACATAAAGAAGAATGTAGGCCATGTCAGAGTGGTGTTGATAGATGAAGAGAGAGTGGTCTGATGTGATATGTCGAAATCCAATGATAGTTACATAGTCTGCAAAGCGTTGGTACCATGCCCTAGGTGCTTGCTTGAGACCATAGAGTGATTTCTTCAGACGACAAACATAATCTGGATGATGAGAATCACGGAAACCTAATGGTTGATGCATATAAACAGTCTCATGAAGATCACCATGTAGAAAAGCGTTCTGGACATCCAGTTGATGAATGGGCCAGGATTTAGAGAGAGCAATGGTGAGTACTGTTCTAATAGTAGCCGGTTTGACCACCGGGCTGAAAGTCTCATCACAGTCCACACCTGCAACCTATGACCTGCCATCACAAACAAGGCGAGCCTTATAGCGCTCAAAGGAGCCATCAGAATTTTTCTTATGTTTGAAAATCCACATGCATCGAATGAGGTTGGCATCACAAGGACGAGGAACTAAATCCCACGTCTTATTTCTAATAAGAGCATCAAATTCAGATTTCATTGCAGAGTTCCAGTTGGGGTCTGATAGGGTTATTTTGTGATTTTTGGGTAATGGAGAGATAGGGTGGTTTGAGTGAGAAATTGATAAGTTAAATAGTTTACGGGGTTTGGTAATGCCTTTCATATTACGGGTGGTGATAGTACGTGTAGGTGGTGGTTGAATTGGTGGGGGTGAGCGAGGGGAGATTGTAGTGGGTGGGTTGATTGGAGGGGTAAGGGACGATGATTGGAGGTTAGTTGATGGGGGTGGCTGGTCAGTGATGGTTGGTGATTGGTTATGTGTGGCTGGTGGTGGTATTTGATTTTGCCACTGATGGATGAGGTAGGGGTGTGGGTCATCGTTTAGAAAGTGATAAGAGTGGGGTGAGGGTGAGTGTATCTTGGTGAAGGGAAATTGAGTTTCATCAAAGATGACATGCCTCGAAATTATTAATTTTCTGTTTGACAAATCAAAGCATTTGTAACCTCTATGATTGGAAGGATAACCCAAAAAGACACACGGGGTAGAGCGAGGTTGGAGCTTGTGAATGGTAGATGACGGGAGTAACGGATAACATAGGCAACCAAAGACTCGTAAGTGTGTGTAGGTGGGATCACGATGGTATAGGAGTTGTGTAGGTGACTTATTTTTGAAGTGTTTTGCAGGGAAGAATATTTCACAGGTAAGTTGCCATGTGAAGGGCATGATGCCAAAATGATTGGGGAACAGAAGAATGAGCTAGCATGGTGCGCATCGTATTATTAATGGTTCTTATTTTTCGTTCAACTTTCCCATTTTGTGAGGATGTGTGAGGACAAGAGAAGCGAAAAACAAGACCATGGTTGGCGCAATATTGTTGGAATAGCTCATTATTATATTTACCGCCATTGTCACACTGAAAAGATTTTACACGTAGCGAAAATTGTGTTTGAATAAGATTAGTAAGTGACTGGAACATTTCAAAAACTTGAGATTTTCTGCTAATAGGGAATGTCCACAAGAAATTTGTAAAATCATCTAAGAAGAGGACATAATATTTATGACCAGCAGAACTTAAAATTGGAGAAGTCCACAAATCACTATGTAAAATATCAAAGGGCATCAAAGTTATTGTTTGAGATTTAAGAAATGGCAATTTAACCTGCTTGCCTAAAACACAAGAGTCACAAATAACAGAAGAATTAAGAGGTTCACAACATATGAACTTACTATTGCGAAGGGAATTTAAAGCGTGGGCGTCAGGATGACCAAGGCGACCGTGCCAGAGACTAGACGTAAGACCAACAAAACTTGGGGAGGTGGTGACTGGATGTCACATCTCATGAAAGGCATCCCTGTCTGAAAATCAGAGACAGTAAAACCAAAAGGGTCAAATGAAACAGAGACATTGTTGTTAGTGGTGAGTCGCCTAACAGAAATTAAATTTTTAATAATATTCGGGGCATGTAGGACATTGTTTAAGTGTAGAGGTTTGTAAGGGGTGGCTATTTGTGTGTGTCCGGTGCCGTGAATTGGAATACTATGGCCATTACCAACAATGACTTTCTGATGTGAATTACTTAAAGGAAGATAAGACGAGAGATTACCTTGGGATGCTGATGTGTGAGTTGATGCACCAGTATCCATGTTCCACGGATCGTCAGGAGTCTAGAGAGACATGGTGTGCATAGCTGCCTCGATGTCTGTCGGTGTCTGAGATGTAATAGTAGTATATGCCTGAGGACGCTGTCCTAGGATGCCTGGCTGCTTCAGAGGACCGGTAGGGCATGTCCACTGAGATGTGGGATACGGGCACGGAGGCATGGTCCATGGGGGTGGAGACGAACCCCATTGTTGTCAGGCTGGATACTAGTGTTGTTGCTTCCAAGGAGGAGAGGACCATGATGGAGGAGTATTGGAAGCGCCAGACCGAGATGCACTGCGGTTACCACGCCTACTCTGCGGCCTTGGCTGCCACGAGGGCGAGAGCGGTTGCCAGAGCGACGAGTGTTCTGCTGAGAGGTGTCGGGAGAGGGTTGTTGCTGAGTGGTGTGCAAGACAGTATGAGAGCCCGTGCTTGTCATTTTAGTCATACCTGCTTCTTCCAAAGTAAGCATAGAGCGAGCCTGATAAAAGGCTGGTAGAGGATTACTATGTCGAATCAAGGTTGCAACGCTGCGGTAAGCTTCTGAAAGACCAGATATTAGTTGAAGGACCAGACGGTGGTTGTTTACAGGAGAGCCGACATTCCTCAACTGGTCTGAGAGCATCTTGAGGCGCTGACAGTAGGCAGATACATTGGCGAAATCCTCCATACGAGTGTTAGAGAATTCTTGTTCAAGAGTGACAGCACGAGCGTTCTGATTGTCCCGGAAAATGTCTGCCAAACGGTTCCAAGCTGCTGCTGCAGTGGAATCAGGTTCCAGAATGGTCGTCAGCAGATCAGTAGAGATGGTGGAATAGATCCACTGAAGGACGGTGGCATCAAGAGTGATCCATTTTCATAGTCAGCGCTAGTAGGAGCCGGCAGTGGTGTTGTTGTGAATGGAACGATGTGATGCAAGACGCGATGGGAGCGAGCATGGATGCGGAAAAGCTCGGCCCAGGTTCCGTATTGATCTTTTTCCATCTCAAGAATAATAGGAATGTTGTTCCTAATATTGGAGACAGCAAGAGCGGGATGAAAATCAGATTTCTTCATCTTGGGTGGGGAAGTTTCGTTTGAAGGAGAAGAATCAGAGTCAGACATGAATGCGGAAAAGAACGAGACGAGGAAGAGAGGTGTGGCGGCGCGGAATGATCGCAGCGCGGTGAGGTCACCGGAAACGGGTTCAGACGATCGTAGGAGGAGGGACGATCGGAACGACGCGGATGTGCAGGGACGGCGTTGGCTCGTTTGCTGCGCGGGTTGCGGTGTTTAGAGAGGGATCAGTTTTAAGGCTGATACCATGTAAGAGAATGGAATCCTGTGTCTCTTCTCATTCATGTGCATATCATATATACAACTATTGTGTAACGGTCAATCAACTATCTAATTATCATACAGCCTAATTACAAGCCTAATTACAAGGGATTAATTATAAGCAATAATGACAAAATATTATATTCTTAATATTCTATTCTATCAAAACAGTTGGGTACAAAGAGGAGAGAATGAAGGAGATCTTCTAACCTATGTAAGTAATCATTGTTCTTGACTTGTTTTCCTTGTACTTATACTTAGGTTCAACAGGTTACTCATGGAACTGTAAACTTTAAGATTGAATCTAAATCAATATTTTTCTAATATTGATCAACTACTTGCAGACTTGGCAAAACTGGAGGAAAAGGACAACATCAAACATCCTTGATCCCACAATCAGTGGTCCGAGCAATTAAATGATAAGATGTATACACATTGCATTGCTTTGTGTTCAGGAAAAAGGGGATGATAGGCCAACCATGGCTTCTGTTGTACTCATGCTTAACAGCCACTCCGTTACGCTTCCATTGCCCTCAAAACCTGCTTTCTCCATTGATAAGACTAGTTTATCAGTCAATCAATCAGAAGAGTACGATCCACTGCCAAGAAAATCAGATGAACCAAATATTCAATCAGTAAATCAGGCTTCCATTACTGAGCCATCTGCACGCTAGAGTTTATACTACAACATAATTTAACCATTATTTTAATTGATTTTAGGCTTTATCGCTTACAAATATTGCAATCGATTTAATTTTGTTTAAGTGATCTTAAGTTTACCGTGTTTTATAAATAAAAGCTTGAGTTGAACTTTTATAGGATCCAATTCCTTGTCTTTCTTTTCAGGAAAATTCCTTGCCATTCCCTTCTCTCGCTGTATTATTTTGACCAACCTTACTTGTGTACGTACTCTATTATCATATATGGATTTGAGCATCCCATCTCAATTGAATTCCTATATTTTATACTTAGTCACAAATACCACTTAAAAGATAAACACACTTTTAGAGGGTAGGTACAATAATGTCTGACTTTCGTAGTCAAACCTTCCAGATGTCTAAAGTTTGGTCTCCACTGTGCTAAACCAAATAAATCCTCTCCAAACAGCTTTGTTTTTACCTAAATTAAGTCAAATCCTAACCGTTAATGGGTTATTACACAATAATTAAGAAACAGAGACCACTAATTCTAAAATTTCGGGTCAAACACAAACTAATTGTCAGGTCGCAATTAAGCAGACTTTTCCTCATCACACGTTGAAAACGAATCACTAATGCCACATCACTGCACATGTTTAACAGTGACAGTGGGAACATCATTCACACTTTGTTGAAAACACCTGCAACATTACAACATCACAAAATCTTACTACACCATGGTCTCTCCGAGAGTTCTTTCTTTCCTTTTTCTACTTTTTACCCTCACATCTCAAGCTAAGGCCAAGCCAGAATATCCGTACGCTGTTTGCATCGCAGAAGGTGGAGATTATGCCCCTGATAGCCCCTACCAGACCAACCTCCACACTGCTCTTTCAAGGATCATTTCCGACACCCAGATAGACTATGGCTTCTACAACTCCTCCTATGGCCAAGACTCTGATAGAGTCTACGCAACTGGCCTTTGCAGAGGAGATGTGACCCCACATACTTGCCTCACTTGCCTCAACAATTCTCGTTTACTTCTCCTAAAACAGTGTCCACATCAAAAACGTGCTGTGGGAGGATACGGTGAATGCATGTTGCACTATTCATATCGCTCGGTGTTGGGTTACTATGATTCTGATTTCCGGGTCTACTTGCGGAGTGAAACCAATGTAACGGACTGGGATCGGTACAGTTATGTGCTGAAGAAGTTGCTGCCAATACTGAAAGTGAAAGCTGCAACAACTGATTCCTATTTGAATCGTAAATATGCTTCTGGAAATGCAACAGGTCCGGATTCTCAAACTGTATATGCCGCTGTTCAGTGTGCACCAGACTTGACAGTGGCAGAATGTAGTGACTGCTTAGGTGGCGCCATTTCAGAATTACCAAAATGTTGTAATAGCAGATCAGGTGGAGTGGTTATTAAATTCAGATGTAATTTCAGATACGAGAACTTCAGTTTTTATGAGCCTACGGCTGATACACAAACGCTACAGCTGTCACCACCTGGATCTCCATCTCCTCCTCCTTCACCTTCACCATCCACTACTACAAATTCCCCAGAGAGTACGCATCATGGTACTGATTATTACATGGTTAGAAGTGAATATATTGATCCTCAAGCTTGGCACAAGTAAAACCTCACACATACCTACATATGTTGGAGATGATTTTTTATTTTTTTTATTGTTATTCCAATGTAGAAAAAGAAAAAGATTTTAACTAAGTAATAAAGGTGTTTTAGAGTTAGAAAATCCAGAAGCTTTGTGGTATTTGAATTGTTTATCTCTCGACTCAGTTTAATGACTAAATTGAGTTGTCTTCCAGATATAGATTATATTAACCAGAAGAGTTCTTGGGTTTATGCAAGAAAAAGCAACAAATCACAAGCTGTCATCGCGAAATACGCTGTGCCTATTCTTGTTTTTTTTGGGTTGCTGATCTTCATTTTCATCTATTTAGGAGTGAGGAAGTCAACAAAACATTTTCAGAGTAAGTTCAGATATTTATTTAACGTTTGATGTAGTCAATTAATATTTTCTCTTGTATTTTCTTCTTTGGTCGTTTGAGACCTAATCAAAATATGAAGAAACAAGAGTTCTGTTATTTTTCTCCAAATTGACATACGATATGCCAAAGAATGGGGATTTTTTGTTAAAATATGTACTCATAAGTTAAAGAACAGAACCAAAACAAGAATATATAATAATTTTCAAGAATCAGTTGCTTACATGTTCTACTTTAAAACCCTCTCCATCTAGGTGAAGCTAAGGTTGATGGTGAAGTTGGACAAGTGGAGTCGTCACTAATGGACTTTGACACCATTAGAGTCGGTACAAACAACTTCTCCGACGCAAACAAGATTGGACAAGGTGGATTTGGATGTGTTTACAAGGTAAACATTGCATTATTACAATAAGTTTATCTGTATAACGAAACGTTGTAGGATCAGTTTGTTGGCCAATTTTACATGCATAAAACACTGTTAGTCTGTTACTAATCAGGGGAAGCTCTTCAATGAACAAGAAGTAGCAATCAAAAGGTTATGTAGCATCTCTGGCCAAGGAGAAACTGAATTCAAGAATGAAGTGCTTTTAATGTCAAGGCTTCAACACAGAAATTTAGTTAGGCTCCTTGGTTTCTGTTTTGAAAGAGAAGAACGACTCCTTGTCTATGAGTTTCTTCCCAATAAAAGCCTTGACAACTTCTTATTTGGTAAGTTGACTTCTCAAACTGGAAGTCTATTACACTATTATATATTTTTCATGACTAAATGAAGAAAGGTTTTGACTCTAGTTTAAAAAAAACTTCCAATGATTGTACTCGTGTTGGCATGTAGATCCAATCAAGCGCGCACATTTGGATTGGAAAACACGCTACAAAATAATCGAGGGCATTGCACGTGGCCTTCTATATCTTCATGAGGATTCTCAGCAGAGGATTATTCACCGTGATCTCAAATTGAGTAATATTCTTTTAGATGCCGATTTGAATCCAAAAATTTCAGATTTCGGCTTTGCAAGACTTTTTAATGCGGATCAAACTCAGGTTAAAGCAAGTAAAATTGCTGGAACCTAGTAAGTATCAAGATATATAGAGCATTTTAGATGAGGATACTGGATTATCATCAAGATAACAGGTAATGTTTGTAATTTGTATCTAATTGAGTCGCTCCTTATTGAGATGCAGCGGATACATGCCACCCGAGTATGCAAGGCATGGAAAACTCTCAATGAAGTTAGATGTATTTAGTTTTGGTGTAATACTGCTAGAGATTGTGAGTGGCCAAAAGAATGGTGGATTCCGAAATGGGGAGAATGTGGAGCATCTACTAAGCTTTGTATGTCTACCTTCTTAATCCTCTTTGTCTTTTTAAGGTTTATAATAGAACATTAGGCATTAAATAATCCACTTGAAATGGTAGAGGTAGAAAATTGGAACTAATGTTCTCTAAAATGAACCACTTGCAGGCTTGGACAAACTGGAGGAACGGGAGAGTAGCTAATATTATAGATCCCACCTTAAATAATGCTTTAAGAGATGAAATGGTGAGATGCATTCACATTGGACTACTTTGTGTTCAAGAAAAGGTTGCTGATAGACCAACAATGGCTTCAGTGGTGCTTATGCTTGATAGCCACTCTTTCGCTCTACCAGTTCCATTGCAACCTGCCTATTTTATGATCAATACATGTTCATCAGTCACCCAGTTTTCGGAGTTCGGTTCTGTGGAAGGAAGATCAAATGAACAGAAGAGTGACTCTGCGGATGCATCAGCAAATGAGGCTTCAATTAGTAGTTTATATCCTCGTTAGATGTAAATTATATGCTTATAGTAAAAGGTAACTACTATTAAATGTACCAGGAAAAACAGTTTTTGGAGCTTGCTGTAAGAAGAATGAAGAATTGTTCATAATTAATTTTTTTTTATGACGAAAATAGGACCAGTATTGTCTGTTTGAATATGTGGTCCAACCTTACTGTCCGTGACCAAAACGCGTGAAGGATGAAACTCTGACATCTTCTAAGACGTGAGGACTGGGCAGAAAGACCAGGGGATGAGTATGCAAACTATCTTTTTACAAATGACTATTATTAATCGAAAATTGTAGGCAAAAAGACAATAAATTAATTTATTTTTGTCTCCTTGCATTACAGAGTGTCAGTGACTTTGGTTGAAATTCCTAGCTCTTCACTCCTTATCTGCCTTAAATTCCACCCACACTTGGTCTAAATCATATGTAGTTTTGATGCCTGAAAACGAATAGCACAACATTGTATAGCATGGTCTCTGAAATAGCGCCCTTTTTCCTGTCCCTTCTTGGTATTCTTATATCTCAAGCTATTGCCGAGCCAGAGTACCTATACAATTACACAGTCTGCTACTCAAGTGGAGACTATGCCCCTAATACCACCTACCACACTAACCTCAATACTGTTCTTTCAAGGCTCACTTCTAAAACCCAAATTGACTATGGCTTCTCCAACTCCTCCTATGGCGAAGACACTGATAGAGTCTACGCAACTGGCCTTTGTAGAGGAGATGTTAGCCCACATACTTGCCTTACTTGCCTCAAAAACTCTACTTCCCTTCTCCTAAAGTCCTGTCCACATCAGAAGGAAGCTGTGGGAGGATATGATTTATGCATGTTACACTATGCAGATCACTCAATACTTGGTTACCAAGACTCTAGTTTCGGCGTCTATTTTTGGTGGGAAACTAACGTAACAGATTGGAATCAGTACAGTTATGTGGTGAACAAGTTGCTGGCAAAACTAAGAGGGAAAGCTGCAACAACTGACTCCTATCTCAGAAATAAATTTGCTGCAGGAAATGCAACTTCACCGAGTTCTGAAACTATATATGCGGTTGTTCAGTGCTCACCTGAATTGACAGTGGCAGAGTGCAGCGACTGCTTAGGTGGTGCCTTTTCAGAAATCTCCAAATATTGTAATAACAGATCAGGATGCATAGTTATTAAATTAAGCTGTAATTTTAGATATATGAACGACAGCTTCTACGAGCCTACGGCGGATACCCTAACACTACAATTGCCACCACAAGGATCTGCCTCTCCTCCTGCATCATCACCTACACCATCCACCACTTCAAATTCCTCAGAGAGTACTTATCATGGTATTAATGGTTACAATTTACAACATGCTTTGAATTACAATACTGATCCCCAACTTAGTACATCATAAGTCAAGTTAAACCTTTCTCAGACATATATATGTTGAGGGAGATTTTGTTATCATATAATATTATTCCAATGTAAGGAGAATATTTCAACCAAGTACTTAAAGGTATTTTGGACTTAAAAATTCCAGCACCTCAGTGGCATCTTCAATTCCTTGTATTTCTTTTTCCTCACTAAATTGAGATATCTCCCTGACGAGAATCTTTTTACCCAGAAGAGATGTTCTGTTTATGCAGGAAAAAGCAACAGATCACAACCTGTCAACGCCAAGTACGTTGTGCCAATTCTTGTCTTTGTGGGGATGCTGATTTTTATTTGCATCTACTTAAGAGTTAGGAAGCCAAGAAAATATTTTGAGGGTAAGTTCAGATGTTTACTTAATCTGTTATATAAGAGTCAATATTTTTTCCAGTGATTTCTTTCTTAGGTCGTGTGACACATGCTGCAAGATGAATCAATGTTCTTTTTCTTTTTTTCTTGGCATTGACAAGGGATATGACATACAAGAGAGATTTTTTCTAAAATAACTTTACTAATCAGGAGTTAGAACAAAAACCAAAAAGGGGAATATAACTATTTTCAAGAAATGAATTGCTTACATGTAGTGCTTGATCTATTGAATGATTGTCTTGGAAAATTTTCCTTTTGCATGCTGCACCTTTGATTTGCATTTGACAAACTCAACTGCCATAGCTTAAAACTATCTCCCCCCTCTAGGTGAAGCTAAGGTTGATGATGAAATTAGACAATTAGAGTCATCACAATTTGACCTTGACACCATCAGAGTCGCTACAAACAACTTCTCTGACGCAAACAAGCTTGGTCAAGGAGGATTTGGAACTGTTTACAAAGTAAACATTTCACCCTTACGGTTTAATTTATCTTAATGTCAAAACGTGATTGTTGGCCAATTTTACCTGTGTGAAACACTGTTACCATGACATCTTCAGGGCACGTTCTTCAATGGACAAGTAGTTGCAGTCAAAAGGTTATGTAGCAAGTCTGGCCAAGGAGATATTGAATTCAAGAATGAAGTGCTATTAATGTCAAGGCTTCAGCACCGAAATTTAGTTAGGCTCCTTGGTTTCTGTTTTGAAAGAGAAGAACGACTCCTTGTCTACGAGTTTCTTCCCAACAAAAGTCTTGACAACTTCATATTTGGTATGTTTGTTTAACTTTATACTGCAAATCAATCACATCATTTCTTTTGCATCAATAAATGAAGAAAGATTTTGACTCATTGGCAAATAGATCACATCGGTCGAGCACATTTGGATTGGAAAAAACGCTACAGTATAATTAAAGGCATTGCATGTGGCCTTCTTTATATTCATGAGGATTCTCAGCAGAGGATAATTCACCGAGATCTCAAATTGAGCAATATTCTTTTAGATGATGACATGAACCCTAAGATTTCAGATTTTGGTTTTGCAAGGCTTTTTAATGTGGATCAAACTCAGTTTAATGCAAGTAAAATTGCAGGAACCTTGTAAGTATCAAAATATTACAAGCTGTTCAGTTTCTGATATGTGTCCTTAACTAATTCAGACGAGGAGCATGGACTGTTGTCCAAATAACAGGTAATGTTTGTACGTAATTGAGCCTGTTTTTATTGACATGCAGTGGATACATGCCACCTGAGTATGCAAGACATGGAAAACTCTCGTTGAAGTTAGATGTCTTCAGTTTTGGTGTAATAATGCTGGAAATTGTAAGCGGTCAAAAGAATGGTGGATTTCGTAATGGAGAGAATCTGGAGCATCTATTAAGCTTTGTATGTTCACCTTTTCTGTCTTCTCTGACTTTATAAGGTTTATAATGGAGAACTAGGCATTAACTATCCACTTAAAATGGTAGAAGTGAAAAATGTTTTTTCATATGAACTTCTTGCAGGCTTGGAAAAACTGGAGGAAAGGGAGAACGGCTAATATTATAGATCCCACCTTAAATAATGCTTTGAGAGATGAAATAGTGAGATGCATTCACATTGGACTACTTTGTGTTCAAGAAAAGGCTGATGATAGACCAACAATGGCATCAGTGGTGCTTATGCTTGATAGCAACTCTTTTGCTCTACCAGTTCCTTTGCAACCTGCTTACTTTATGAAAAATAGTTGTTTATCAGTCATCCAGTTTTCGAGGTCTAGTTCTGTGGAAACAGGGTCAAATGAACAGAGAAGTTCCTGTGCTGATGCATCAGCTAATGAGGCTTCAATTAGTAGTCTATATCCTCGTTAAATATGAATCACATGATTATAGTCAAATGTAATGATCTTTGCTGCAATTGCATGTAACAAGATGAACAGATACTTCGTGCTTTCTATTGCTAAGAAGGTAGAAAAATTTGTTCAACACCTCTTCTGTTAAAAAAGATCTACTGGTACTCTTTAAATCCATTCAAACACATGTTTCGAGGAGTTATTGCAATAATTTTGTCTTTATTATTATTAAGACTTTTTTCCTACCACTAATAATCATAGCGAAAATGAACATGATAATAATCATTCTCTTAAAATTTTGGTTACGTGAATTTAGCTCATGTTTTATTATTTGAAAATTTTCCAAATTCTTCAAAAGAGTCGACAAGTAATTTCAAAGCTTAAAGATTTATCTTGGTGACTAATTCAGACAAACTGATAATTTAACTTGATGATTAGTTCAAATAAATACATCATAATTCTTGTATCAAAATTCTCTTGATAAAAATTTCAGACTCATGTGCATCTGGGGACCCTTTAAGGAACATACTAAAAGGTTTTTAGTGTTCTATGCTTGTAAAAAAAAAGGTTTCTTCAACATAATTTATAGTATTTATTGCTGGATGGTAACGAGTCAAAATAAGGACTTGCTATTGTTTTACAGAGCCAGAAACTAACTTTTTCTTCCAAGAGTGATACGTAGTTGACATGGTCTTCTAACACAAGCAGAAACAAATTCAGACAAGTTTATAAATTTAAAAAAGGATACAAATTACAATCACAACAAGTTATTCAAAATTTAAAGCATTTCCCTCGTCTTAAAAAGAAAAATTCAAAGCATTCACGCAGGCCCAGTCTCAGTTTTACAGTTTCTTCCGTCCCTCGAATTCAATAATGAAGTTTCGTTTCATACAAGGTGCTAAACAAATTTTGCTCATATATAGAAGCACCCACAACACAAATTTTACTCACAAACTAATCACTGAAAGAACGCAAACACAAATGGCCGTCGTTGTTTCCTCAAGGTTGAATTCCTATATTTGTTGCCTCCTTCTCATAATCATATCTCAAGCCAGCGCGCAGCCAAGTTTCGTAAATCACTTCTGTCTCAGTGATGAAGGCAGCTTCACAGCCAACAGCACTTACCAGACCAACCTCAACACCCTTTTGTCCAATCTCACTTCCAACACACAAATCGACTATGGTTTCTACAACCTCTCCTACGGCGAAAACAGTGACAAAGTATACGCCATTGGGGTGTGCAGAGGAGATGTTAAACCAGACGAATGCCGCAGCTGCATAAACAATTCAACCGTCCTTCTCACACAGCTTTGCACAAACCAGAAAGAGGCAATTGGGTGGTATGACAAGTGCATGTTGCGTTACTCAAACCGCTCAATATTTGGCCTCATGGAAACTTCACCTTTGTTTTATACGTTGGAATTGGTCAATGCAACCAACGTGGATCAGTTCAATCAAGTGTTGGAGAACTTGGTGAGGAATCTGACAGGCATAGCTGCATCAGGTGACTCTCGTCGTAAGTATGCTGCGGGAAATGCAAGTGCAGCAAATGTAGAAACCGTATATGGTGCTGTGCAGTGCACTCCTGACTTGTCCCAACAAAACTGCAACCAGTGCTTGGTTGAAGCTTTCTCGAGAATCGCAAGCAGCGGCAAGATAAGTGGTAGAGTTGCAACACCCAGTTGTAATATTAGATATGAAAACTATCGCTTCTTTGATGAACCTTCTACCACGGGAGATGCACCAGCACCTGCACCGTCACTGTGATGCCCTCGCACATCATCAACCTTTAATGCTAATGGAAATTCGTGCTGAAATTACTGTGAACTGAATGAATGTCGATGGAGCTGTAGGGCATAGTATTATTATTTGAAATTGAAATAAATAGTCAAATAAATATCTGAAATTGAAATTTGTTTGTGATTATTTAGTCTTTTATGTTTCGAGCTTGAAAATCATTGTCTTTGTATTTGGAGTATTGAAACTCACTACAATTCCTCTTAAAAAAATGAATACTCGTTATGATTCAAATCTAAATTAATTACTAAAATGAAGCAAAAGTATCCGACTCTAAAAAAAACAAAAATTTCACAGTTTCTAAATTGATCACTCACATGATAGACGGAGAATGGGAAGAAACTTTTTATATAAACTTGTGTTGAATGGTTTAATTTTTAAAAGAAAAAAAGAGAATCGAGAAGAACATGAGTCTTCTGAATTTTTTAGAGAGAAAAGTAAGTTTACTTTCATGTTTTAATTGTTTAACTATACTAAATTAATTTATGCTTAGACTAATATAATTTTAGTACTTACAAAAAAAATATTCTTCGTTTCTTCTTCTTTTTTTTTCTTTTTATTTAGTGATTTGAAATTTTCGTAAGGATGAAAATCATAAGAAATTATTTTTTAGAAACTACAATAAAAAATCACACCTATAAGTATTAAAAACAATTATTCCAAATTTTATAGAATGAAAAGAAAAGAAAAAAAATTATGTCGACCAAAATCGAAACTGACTAATTTTTAAAGGAAAAAAAATATTTAAGTGTTGATATATAAAATTTTTAAAATCAAAAAGTTTATTGCATCAGTATCATCGTGAACCCTTCCAAGCTACACAGATATTATAAGTTCCCTTCTAATTTGTGTCCTTCCTATCTTCATAAACATTTTATTCTAAGACCAACAATTAACTGATAATGTATTATTATCATTTGCTGAAAACCTTTATACCACAGGAAGCCTATAGGCTAACAAAGTCTAACAAGGAGACAATTTTCTCTGTGAGCATCAGACATGAATATTAGTACAATAATACAATAATGAACTATTCAAAACACATTTCTTCCTTTCATATTATAGTTGTTTGAGGTATAGTATTGGATACCATTTAGCATATGAGAACACTACTCTTAGTATTTTATATTTCATCCATAATCATGCTTCAAGTTAAAGCACGACACCAAATCTTTTTCACATCTTTTTTTCCTTTCCTAAACAATGCTTATTCCTATGGTTCTATATACTCCACATAAGTGCTAATCATGTACCTTTTCAAACTATATTTTATTTCATATTTAGTTATAAGCTATGAAAATTTTAAAAATTGGTCAATAGATAATCGTAGTTGGTATTTTGGAGGTAATTGTTTGGAGGGAGTCGAAGGATTGGGTATTGGTACATGTGTGGTTAAACTTGCAGGTAGTCCTATCTAAAGCAATAGAGGAAGCAACAATACTTGGATGAAGGTGTACAACGAGTCTAAACAACAATAAAAACAGGGGAATCAGGTCTCTAGGGTCGATCTTGTTTACACATGTATAGTGTTATATTTTACTTATATTTTATTGTGTAATTTCAATACTGATCAGGAATCCTAAGTGTGTGTTCTGTGTTTAAATCGTCTTTGTACTTAGATGGTTTTAATTTTTCTTTTTAAGAGATTATGTTCAAAATTGTTGATACTTTTAAATATAAATTTTTATAAAACAATCTTATTTTTTTGTAACAGAGTTGAAACACCTCTAAAATATTTTTAATAATTTATTTTTCACTGTTAAAAAAAAAAGACCATAGTTGGTAGTAAAGACTTCTACCATTCATCAACCAGATTCCATACCCTCTCTTTATGTGGGTTCGCAAATGTTATGATAGTAACTTGAGGTTGCCTTCCTATTTCAACTACTAGAGTTGCTTCCGACCATCTGTGCATCCCAATAATCAGTTGTGAGATGTTTCTATTCGAATATATATATATATATATATATATATATATATATATATATATATATATATATATATATATATATATATATATATCATGTAATTTTGTGTAAAGGATTGCAATATTTTTTATATTTTATATTTATTTATTTTTTATTGTTAATACAGAAATGAAAGGTTTTAATTGCTGAATTATACCTTCTACTTTCAGTTGGATTTTGGTGGCAAATTTTCCAAATTGATGTAATTTTTTTTTTTTAATTCCTGAAATGGTGCATTTTTTTAGTTATTTCGGGATATGGGTAAATCGTGCATAGGAAACACGATATCATTGTAAGGAAATCGTGGCTCTATTCCACGATTTAATATAAGATTAAATGAAATCGTGAAAAGAGGACAAGATCTTAATTTACTAGATGAAATTGTGCATCTAATATTTCAATTAATAAGTTAATTAATATAGTGAGAATATTGTATGATTTTAATAGGGTTAATATTCTCCACCTATTCCTCTTCTGTTTTATTTGGCAGGTGTGATGTATTGCTAATGTACAACTAAAATAAATGCACAGTTACAAAAGTGGTTTTAATTATTGATAAAAATAATTGAAATTAAATTGAAACAAATGTGAAGTTAATTTGAAATTAAACAATAAAATGGTTGAGGGGATTATTTTTTAAATTAAAATAAAAAATGATATTAGTATGAGATTTATATATTGAACTAAAATAACAGTAAGTTTGATTTTGAAAAGAAAAATTATATTAAATTAATATTTAGTAATAAAATATATTTAGCAAAATTAAGTTTAAGTTTGATATTTGAATTTAGTTACTAATATAAAAATAATTTAAAATAAAATTAAGATTTAGCAATAAATTTAGAATAAAAATTTTGAAAATATTATATAATTTTTTATAGAAATTTATTGTTAGTTTTTAAATTATATTTATTACTAACTAAGTCTATTTCATATATTAATAACTAAATTCATGTAACTTTTCTTCACAGTAACCACTCTTCTATTCAAATTAAATTAAATTTGTTGTATTTATTTTAGTTACATATTAGCAATAGATCACACCTGTCAAATAAAACAGAAGAGGAATAGGTGGAGAATATTAACCCTATTAAAATCGTACAGTATTCTCACTATATTAATTAACTCGTTAATTGAAATATTAGATACACAGTTTCATCTAGTAAATTAAGATTGTGTCCTCTTTTTACAATTTCATTCAATTTTATATTAAATCGTGGAATAAGGTCACTATTTCTTTACAATGATATGATGTCTTTTATGCACGATTTACCTATATCTGGAAATAAATAAAAAAGTACACCATTTCAAGAATTTCATAAAAAAATTCTACCAGTTTGAGAAATAAAAAGATTCTACCAGTTTGGAAAATTTGCCGATTTTGGTCATGGTGATAACATAATGATAGTGATAGTCATTATGCTTCAAGTCTTAAACCAAGATACAAAATAACGTTGTCTTGGAACACGTGTAATTTGTTTGTGCAATGTCTTGTTTAATTGGGCCACACCTTCTCTTGGTCCTGAACTGTAGTATATTACGACCCTACTTTAATCCCTGCTGTTGATATTTAAAATCTGGTTTCTCGAATTCGGTTATATATTGGAATAACTATTCTCAAATTGAATACACACTATTTCGGAATTATCATTTTGAAACTATATTTTTATATTTTGAAATCATTATTTTAAAATTGAATGAATGTATTTTTTATATTCCAAAAGTATAAGTCCAGAATTGAGTGCATATATTTTTATGGTCCAAAACAATTATTCAAAAACATTTTAGATATATTCAGAAAACCAATTCTGACAGTACTTTTAATTTGTATTTTGGAACAGGCATTCTCATATATAAACAGGAATATTAAAAATACATTTTGGAATAAGGGTACCGGCAGCGTAAATTTTTGGGATCTATTTTATAACTAAAAGAGAATTATTTATCTTTAATCAAAGAAGAAGTAGGAAGTCTTTTTTGGTGTTGGAAGAGTGGAAGGCTAGTGTCACGTTATACGTGTCATATTATAAAAAATCACGTCATAAGAAAATTAAAAACAAAAGTAACATAATCTATATAGAATAAAAATGAAAAAGAAGGAATAAAACAAAAAATATATATAATTTATTATATAAAAAAGTGAGATGATTGTAGGAAAGAAAAAAGTATTTATGTCTTCCATTAAGTATTATTTTAATATAAAACAAATATTCAAAAGAAAAAGCTTGAGTTGAAATTCATTCGTTATAGGCAATTTCTTGATTAAAAGTTTGGTCTAACGCGTGTAAATATATAGCTAATATAAGAATCTTGTTATGCAGTTAGTCCTATTGGAAAGTTTGACCTTTATAGTCTAATCAATTAAGGTCATGAGGTGAATTCTAGAATCTAACTAAATATTTGTTTTAAAATTTTGAGTTAAATATGGTGTATTAATATCTTATATAAATTTGTTTAGAAATTTATTTAAGTATAAGTCAATAAAGGACAATATATTTTTTATATTGCTATTTCTTTTTTTTTTTTTTTCGATTGGTGG
>Ga0209489_103620_pt1 | contig 29813 bp, 15 predicted proteins | sample SiratrowhiteBW_FD_187527 | JGI IMG/M metagenome (GOLD analysis project Ga0209489, IMG submission 187527) | Root nodule microbial communities of legume samples collected from California, USA - Siratro white BW (SPAdes) (version 2) | ecosystem: Host-associated > Plants > Roots > Nodule | place...
TAAAATAAAAAAAAAAATAAAACTTAAAAAAAAAAAAAAACCCTCTCAGAATTCGGTTCCCAGGAAATAGAATTCTGATTGGATATAAATTTCAAAATTGTAAAATTTGAATTGAGAATTCTGCTTCCCAGGAGTAGAATTCTGGTCATACACAGTAAATTGTGTTAATTTGGTAAATAAAGTTCAATAGGTGTTATTTGGGAAATTATTTTTTAAAATAGTATTATTTTAGTAAAAAATTCACATACTAAGCAATTCAGAGGCAAAGCCATCATATGGTAAAGTGTTGTAGGATGACAAGTGTTGTAGAATGACAGGTCTAGTATTTTACTTGGGAGTTGGAAGAAACTATCAAGAAAAATTATCCTCCTCTTTACACTAATAAGTCAACTTTTAAAGATGAAACTTTTTTTTTTTAAGAATATAATGACCTAGAAATTTATCTTCATAATAGAAGTAGTAAAAATGAAAGAAACACTTGAATATTTTATTAATAAATTAAAAATATATATTTATAGAAAAAACTAAGTCAAGTATCATTTTCACAAAACCATTATTTCTCTAAACCATTGTTTCTCTCTTTTCTCTCTCTGCCTTTTTTGCCACAAGTCCAGTGATAGATCCAATCGTTAATATAATGAAGGAAAAAAATATGGTTTTAGAGAAAAAACAGATATAAAAAAGAAAAACAAAAATTTAGAAAAGATAATGATGTTGTAAAGGTGAGACTTAATTATTAATTTTTTTTTATAAATACGTGTTTTCAATTTATTAATAAAATATTTAAGTGTTCATTTTATTACTTCTATCCTAAAATTTTTTTTAAGTTATTATAAAGATAATATTAATAAGGTTATTTATATTTTTGATGTTTTGAAACTCAAAATTTCAATATATTTTGAAAGTAAAAGAAAAAAAAAATATATTTAAAATTTATAAGTAATGTAACAAATATTGAACATACCAAAATATTATATCTTAATAAATTTACAATCTAATTTAGAATAAAAGTATCATGATCTTGAAGTGAATAGATAACTTAAAATAACCTACAAGAATATTTATTAAAACATAACACGGGTAAGTAAGGAAAACAAAGTTTTATAGTGGTGAGCATTAAGCAATTAGAGAAAACAAACTATTATTTGAAAAACATTCTCTATGTCTACAAGCAAATGAAGAAACTCCCAAGAACACTATCTTATCTTATTACAATTGTAAATTCAAAAATTCTTGAGATGGATAGTGTGCATCTACTCACGGGAGTTGATCCAGGAAATAGCAGTTTTATGCTTTAGTGATATCATATTGTTGTCATGATAATGTGGTTCAGCCATTGTTTATGGTGTTTCAACTTTGTGGTGACATAAAACCAGACAGGGTAGAGTACTTTCGGTAAATAGGTAAATCATGTCTCAAGAAAAACACCTGAACTGTGACATGGCACAATAATTAAGGGTCTATCTGTATCCATCGTTCCCAACACCTTTACTTCTTTTATAGACCCTTTTTCCAAAAGATGATAAAAAAAAGTGTTTGGCATACACGTAACCCTATCCAACAAAAAAAGTTTGACTTCTCCTCTTACTCTTTCCAACATTTCCTTCCATGTCATATTAATTACCATAAGTCAGCCATATTAGTAGTATTATTTCACATACTAGTAAAATATCCTTCATTATAAAACTTTGTGATTTTCCATCTTATTTAATAAATACTTCTCACTATTTTATTTATAAAAAATTAAAAATAATGTACGATTACATTAACTAAAGATGTGTTGATTGGTTGAATGAGATCATCCTAATGTAATCGCTTACAACAAACACAAATAAATCATTTTATAATTTTATTTAATTAATTTTTATTGAATGTTAAAAAATAAAATTACGTGGTAATTTTTTTTAATTATCATGTGAATATTAGCACTTAGTTACAATGATGTGTTAGGAATAACAAAATTATCCATGTATCTTATATTAGTAAATATTATAGCATATACAAACGTTTCCTTAACAATTACTACAAGAAAACAAACAAACTTTAAGGTTGTGGAAATCATTGTTTAAGTTGAATTTAATATCGTGAAATATCTTAAGATTTTTTTCATAAATACCATACAACTCCACTCTAAAAGATATTTTATTAGTATCTTTTCTTTTTTTCCATATTTTTATGTTGCTAAAAATTGTATTATTGGTTGCTTGATAACACACTGTAATTTTCACTCAACCATAATAAACTTTTCTACAAACGAAAAAAAAAAAAATACAGCTAACATATTCATCTACCATAGGACACAATATAACACCATTTATTGTAAGTACACAATATGGTAATCTGTTATAAAAAAAATCTTCATAACTTTTCATTCCCAAAAATTACCCCTCCAACCCAATGTTAGTCACTTTATCATTTTTCTAACTTGTTATATAATATAGTCTGCTGTAGTCGTCTTTGAAAATTGATTTTTAGACCAATTATCCAATCATTGTTTTCATTTTCATCTCCTAACCTCCTAGAAATGTCTTTGTCAAACCATTTAAGTGGCTACTATTTACCACACATCTTTTCCAAATTCCTCAATCACAGGGACTAGTATTTATCAAATTTCGTCTTAAGTAATCTTCTCCAGCCACCATATTTTTAGTGTAGAAACCACGCAACATAAAGAGTGAAGCTGAAATTGCAACACTCATCTCCTCTTCCCAAATAGAGCCTCATTAAACATCTTAATATCTTTCATCCCTAACCCCGTTTTTCTTTTGACAACAAATTTTCTCCCATTTTACTTGCTCTATCTTTCTTTGGTTTTCCTTTACGCCCTACAAGATCCTACTTCGTATCCTTATTAACTTTTTGGTCACTAATTTCAACATTTTAAAGAAGACCAAATAATAGAGATATAAATGATAAAGCAAAGTTTAACAAGCATAGTATCCCTCTGCAAAAGAAATCAACTTATATTTCCAACACACCAACTTCTTAGTAAATTTCTATATCTTACTGCCATTTATAAGAATAGAGACACTATTCGAATCCAAACATTATCTGATCCATAAAATCCTTATAAATATGTTATATCAATGTGTGAAATTACTTTTTCAGTCTTAATTAATTACATAAAGTTTCAATGTAAACAACCCTCGGGTTCCATTAACTCTGCTTTTTTTTTAGTTTTTGTTCAATTTTTTTATTTTGAAATAATTTAATAAATATCACAAGTGCTCATTAACATTACATCCATCAAATTTATGAATGCATAAAAGGTAAATAACTTATAGCTAGTATTGGCCCATCAGACAGAAAGTTCTAACCACCCCACCCCGGTTGGACACGGGCCATGCCCACCACTGTAATCATGGCTACTTATTTTTTAATTGGTAAAGTGATTTCAATCTTTTTGTGGAATGATGATCACATAATTAACCAAATACATATATGACAATTATCGTTAATTCCGTATTTTTTTGTTATAAAGCCATCACGAGATTCTGAATAGTGAATTAAGAAAGTTCAGGGTGGTTATTAACTTATTAGTGGAAATTATGCACATCTTATTCTTTTTATGCATAGGGAAAGATAAAAAATATGATTACAAGAAATAGTATTATAATAAATAGTTTTGATATTAATAATTATAACTATATTTATAAATATATGTATTTGTTATAGATGATGAGGATCAATTACTTGAAATAATTTTAATTATTTGTTTAAGTAAATTATATAAGCAAAATACTTATTTTTATTCAGTTAAATGAAGTGCACGTCGATATTTGATGTTTATAAAATCATATTTTTATACTTTATTGTTAAGCATATATAATCAAAATTAAAAATATATTTCGTTTTTCTAAATATTTTTAAAATAATTTTACACATACAAATCACTATAGGTATAAGCATAAAATCTCCTAAACACTAAGGATCATCCACTTTAGAAATCAATGAAATGAATCATTAATTACAATCACTTGAAAATACACCATTCACATATAATAAATCACAAGATGTTTTCAATAAAAATATTCTTAAAATGTTTGATGATTTAAAGTTCAACTCATCCTCCTCTTATCACAACTTAAATCTTTTATTGTCTATGACACTTCTCTTTCTTCAAAAGTAGCAATTAAATCTTAATTCCCTTCTTTCAAAATCTTAGCAACATTCACCCCTTCTAATTAACGTGTATTAACCAAAGCTTCCCCAAAATTCTATTAGAAGATGTATTTGACCTCATTGTTAAAAATAATTGGGCTATCCATATATATAAGCGTATAAGCTTCCGAAAGTACTTATCCTCTTAAGCAAGTTCACTCTCCAATCAAAGTACTTATAATTATTATCACTCTCCAACGGCTTATGTTTTCTAAGTTGTTCAATTCTCCTTCCACATTCCTATATCGGAGCTCTATATTTTCGAAAATCTTTGTTCCAAAACTTAATATTGTCTTTCAATCCTTTCAATTTTTCTTTCAATATGTAGGCATCAAATCCGTTTTATTCTAACTTTGACCATCCTTATTTGACAAAAATTTGAAACCTTTTATCCTTTATCCAATAATTGATGAATTTGGTTTAAGTCTCCAATCTATTTGTGCTTCCCTCAAAAGCAATGGGCACTGATCACTAAATTATTTGTCAACTACTTCTTATATACTTCCCCTTCGTCCATGCTTCAGAAACTAAGATTTTTATCGATTTGACTTCTCACTTTCTCAATTTCTAAGTAGTATATTTTTAATTAAAAAATATATATTTCAAGATTTTGTTACAAAAATATATACTTCAATATGTTTTCAAGCCAAACTATAAATAAGTTAAAAACAACAATGAGGTGCATTAAAAATATTTATTTCCTTACAAAAATTAACTTTTGTTTTCTTAGATGGTATTCTTCAAGTACTTGCAAAATAAAACAGGACTTAGATATTATAAAAAAAAAATTAGTGTATTTGTTCATCAGAAGCAGAATTTTAGGTATTATATAGCAAATTACTTGAACTGGTTAGAGCTTTCACTAACTTATGATTATTTTGTGGAGAAGTAGTAAAAATGAACTAACGGAGTTGAAGATTCGTTTTTGTAACTTTTTTTATTCTGACAAGTAAAAGTGGATAACCCAAACTAGTAGACTTTATTTGTATATTTCTTTTCTCAATTCCTCAAAATAATTATTTTCCAAATAATAAAATAAATAAATAAAACACAGTTTAAGACATGTTTTTTTTACTTTTTTATTCTGACAAGTAACTGTCAACAAAAGAACAAGAGACAACCTGCCGGCTGGCCTCACCTAACTTCGGTCGTCTTCGTACTACAAATCTCTTATTATTTTTATTTTTTTAAAAACTATAAAGCATTATTTAAGAGACAAATCATACTAATTATAACTAGCTCTATTAATAAATTTATTAACTTTTATAATAACCGTACAACAAATGATACTAACAATGTTTACTATTAATTGATAATGTAAATTATTTTTTATAAAGACCACACATTTGAGGTACTTACTGTAATATTCATCATCGATGCATTGTATCATGTAAATAGGAAATTTTGGAGGTACAGTATTAAAGCTTTACCTAGAAAGTATTGGGAAAATGTGCCTCTTGAATATTACACCTTTAACACTATATTGAATATTAATATTTTAAAATAATTAATATGTGAGTTAAGAAAAGGTGTAACAAAGGTGCTTTAATTTTTGATGGCGCGTGTGGGGTTGTAACATTTAAATGTAATATAAATTATGATGAAAATGGGAATAAATTTTAACTATATAAACTCACCTACATTTGTATTGAATTCCATTCCACTTCCGTCTGAATCAGATTTTCAAACCCCACGCCACTTTCTCTTGACTTTGCCCATCCCTTAAACCTAGCTTCATCTCCAAGTTCTCTCTCTCTTTCTCTCCACATTATATATTACAAGAACCTCTCTTCTCCCTCATTCCTTCTCAATTGTTTGCTCCAATTCATTAACATGGCACGACCTACCACTGTGCCACTTCTCTTCATGCTTCTCTTGTCTTTACTCTGCTCATGCTTAGAGGGCAGAGAACTTGTTCTACAAAAGCACCACAACAAGGTGAATCCATGTCCAAGAAGGGACAGTTTGTTTCTGAGTGCACTTCCTAAGGGCACTGTGCAACCTTCTTCTCCAAGCAAGAAAGGACACGCCATGGAGGTTGATGAGAAGCTCATAGCACGACACCTCATAACCATCGACCGTGTTCTTCTAAGATCTGTTCCTAGTCCTGGTGTTGGCCACTAATAATTAATAATTAATTAATTCTCTTTCTTTCTTCTTTCATCTCTATGTTGAGATGCCACAACATTTTTTTTATTGCCTCAGTTTTGTTATAAGTCATCAGATTTTTGCATGGTGGATTGTGATTTTGTCATATAAATAAATAAATATAGTGGAAAGAATATGTGCCGCTGATTTCCTCTGTTTTCGCACTACTTGCTTTCCCTTTACGATTACACTCCATCACAAACATAAAATCAATCAATTTTAAATTCTACGTCAATGACTAACCTTTGCATCAACGTTTTCTCAACTGGAACTGGGAATTCTTCATTTGGGACTTCGAATTCAGACATAACATAACTCCATTTGTTGTCATACTAAGAAATTATGAAAAATGAAAAGAAAAAAACAAGAGACAATTGTTTGTAGGCTTCCACTTACTTTTTTTGCACTAAGAGTTGGTGTGTAAAGATTCGATGGAATCTCTGTTTGAAAATTGATGTTTAATTATTATTATTAAAGCATAGCTTTTCTTAAAATGTGATTTGTCTTTTGTAATAAAGTTTTTACATACAGACAAGTAATATTTATATCTTAGTCAATGTGTTTTAAGGAATTTAACTGTATGTGTGTTTTAGTACGTGCTTATATGTCTTGGTGATGATATGGTTCGATAGTTAGAGATCCAAATTGCTTATATATACTTTTCACCTTTCTTTTCAGTCTCTTTAATTAAGAAGTGACACGTTATTATAAAAGAAAATTTTTCTCCTGTGATTAATATATGTGTTCTTTTTGTTGATATGTCACTTTTCACAAACATTTTTTTCAAAACATTTAGCATAACATTTTTATGGGACTTTTTAAAATAAATTTGAATTACCAACAAAAGAGTTAAATTATATGATTATATATACATAGATAGTGAAAATTTTAATTTATATATAATCACCTAAAAAAGCTGCACATTTTTTTAAATAACTAATAAAATTTTTATATTATTTTGAATTACTTATTATAAGAAGTACTAATTAATTTCACTTCTCTCCCACCTTTAAAAAAAAATCTTTCTCACTTCCTTCTTTATTCAAATGTCTAAAAATCCCGATTTATTACACCTGACATTATTATAAACTTTAGTTTGTTCCTAAAGGTAGGATAGTATTCATAATGCAATGTTAACTTTTCACTGTTCTTTATTATAAATTTTTAAAAATATCGAACCAACACTCCATAACAGTACTGAAATGAGCATCTCCAATAATCAACACCACGAAAGATTCTTAAACCCTTTTAATTTAATTAATCTTACCATGCAATAGTTCAATTTTAAGAACTTCAATATTTTTTTTTTTCAGTCATAGCAGTTTTTAAGAATTTAAAATGGATTTCCTAAGTTATCTCACGTCTTTATATATAATTTCTTTAAAATGAGTATCACATGTTATTTCTCAATTATATTTTAATGATTAGAAACTAATTCTTATATAAAAACGGTGCTTATCATCCATATCCAATAATACTCGTTGGGGAGAAGCATTATGTAAATTCCTAATTATTATTAGATGATTAATATTAATCATTACTTATTCACTTCACTAGGTGTGCTATTAAAGATTTTTAATCTCAATTCCACGTAAGCCAAAGTTTAGATAAATTTTAATAGCATTTTATTTATTTATACTATTCCACTATTTAATTTAAGAAAAATTAACAGTACACTATTTATTTTAATTATTATTCTATTAATGAAATAGTGCATTTAAAGAAAAAATTATTAGAGCTTAAAAAACGAAACTAGTTTAAAAACTTAAAATATGCATAAAAATATATTTATTATGAAAAAAATATTTTAATATAATATTTTTTAGTGTCATTTTATATTTATGAGTTATTAAAAAAAGTTAATTTATCAAGTACTTGTAACTAATCTTTATAGCTTTCAATTAACTTGTTGATTTTCTTAGCCATGTGATTAAAACATAATAGACATATTATGTTTATCGTTGATTTAATAAGAAGAGTAGAAGAGAAGGAACTTTAATGAGGATTGTAAGGTATAATAATTTTGTGGGAGAAAAACTAGAATAATCCCATATATGTTTATGAATTCAATTTCATAGTTTGAAAAAATTGTTACACCAGCTGTAACAGTTTGAAATTATTTGCAGATAGAAGTGTTTTGAGAGAAGGTGAGATTTGGATATACTGAAATTTAGAAAACATGGTAGGTGAGATCTTCAATTTGGAAGTACAAAGTAGGAAGAAAAAAATGGTGTTGCATATGGTCCATGTATGCAACTACTGGTCTGCCATTAAGGTTGCATATATTTTGGGCAAAAAATAGCATCAGAGAAGACTAAAAACGCGTCCAACGAACCAAGATTCACCCAGCTGTTTTTCTCAGGGGGATCACCGTCACTGCCCTCTGTTCTTCTAGTCATTACATTACCATTTTCTCATATTTATATTTTACATTCAAGAAATTTAACATTAACGAGTCTTAAGTTTATTATATAAGAAAGTTTTCTGTTCTTATGAATTAAAACTTTTCAAAGTAGACAATGCTTGATTTTGAGGAGAGCTAAACTTTAACCAAATTATATCTTCTTTAATAATAGTTACATAATTTGACCGATAAAATATCAAGATCCACTTAAAAAAATTATTCAAAGTTCAGGTCAATAAAAATATAGAAATAATATAATTAAAATAAATATAAGATTAAATAAGTATTTATTAGAAAATCTCTCCAAACAATATCAATGTTATAATTATCCAAGATAGATTCTACGTGAATTAAAGATGAGACCTTTCAATATAATTTATAAATGAGGTGAAGTAGGCTTAAATTTCACTTCTTGATATAGTATCAGAGCTTATCCTAGGTCATCCATTATCTACGCTATCAGACCATCCTTAAATAATATAGTCCCATGCACGAGTTGAGCAATCTCGGTGACGTGAGATGGTGTGTTGAAAATCTCATATTGACTAAAAATGACACCTTTCAATAGTGACTAAAGATGAAATATTTCAATAGTTTATAAATTAGTGTAAATCTCACTTTACCAAATTGGTTTTGTAAGATTAAGTTAGACTTAAATTTCACTTATTAATATCCACCCTAAATCTATTGAAATGACATTCAATCACTATATTCAAGATATTATTTACACGCTTTAGAACTCTAAATTCCATCATAATTTTATCTTTAAACAATATCTCATAAAATTAAGAGACATAATTTATTCATATTTAGTGAATGTGTGACTCAAACTTATTCTAAAAGATTCCAAAACATATCAAGTAATACCATAATTTATGCAATAAAACAGTTTACGTTTGAATAAGTTGTTTAAAGATTGGTGTTACAATATCAATGCAGACATAGCTACTTTTGCTCATTGACTTATTGAGTTTTCCGTCTTTATTTCTTACTTTAATTTCAGGGGAAACAGAAACTTAGGAAAAGTGTAATTCAGGTTAAGTTTCCAACTCATTAAATAGGAGTTAAGAGCTGTTATGTGTCTCATTTTTCTCTCAATAATTCAATAATAAAAGGTTGTGTGTTTGTTAAACAATAGTATTTTCTCTGTTGCCAATTCTTTTCAAGAACTATTATTCATCAATTAAAAAGGCAAAAAAGTAGATAGATAATTTCGTTCCGCCACTAAATTCCTATCCTCAGTGATGTTAATTAATAATTTGTAGTTGAAAGAAGTGATCTGTTTTTGAATTAGAAAATTTGATTGACGTAAGTTTTTATGAGGTGTAATTAATAATAGCGAAAATAAAATTAAAAATATTTTGACAATCTTTATTTATTTTTATATAACTACTTGACAATTAATTATAATAATATAAAAATATGAAGAAAATATTATTACTTAAATATTGTTTATAGGACATGGAGAAGTTGGGTTTCCAAGAGTGGTGAAGGCCCACTCAGAATTGGGTCTTTAGATTGGCCTCTTGAGGATATTAAATTATGCAGTTTCATACATCAATGCACTGCTGAAAATTTGAATTTTTCAATTTTATCTTTTAAAATATATATTTTAAATTACACATTCCAAAATGTATTTTCTTATATTTATTTTAATATAGATAAATATAATTTATTTTATAAATCTCAATAATTATTATGTGATATTTGAAATAATCACTTGACGTTTCGTTCAACACAAATAACTAATATTATACAATATACATGATTGAAATTAGTGATTTTAAAGTTTAGATAAAAAAATTACTAGACTAAAATAAAGATCAGTCAAGAATAAAACACATATTTTAACCCTTGTTTTTTAATTGTTTATGTTCGTGAGTCTTGGTGAGTTTATGACCCTAGACAATATCAATACATTTTGTTGAACTATTGGCTTGATTGGGTACTATAAAAAATAGGGAAAACATAAGGGAAAAAGTAATTATATTAAAGTTATACTTGAAACCGTAACATGTGGCCTATTAGCTCAGTTGGTTAGAGCGTGGTGCTAATAACGCCAAGGTCGCAGGTTCGAGACCTGCATGGGCCATGGTCTTTTTTTTTTGGTTTTTCTTTCAAAATAAAAAAAATTAATTTACTAATTTAACTCCTTCCAATTTTACAATGTTACACTCATTTTTTTTTATTTTTAAATTATTATTATTTTTGGTTTTTCTTTCAAAATAAAAATTTAATTTACTAATTTAAATCCTTCCAACTTTACAATGTTACACTCATTTTTTTTAATTATTATTTATTTTATAAATTAGATATGGTGATGAAATCTAAATTTTTAAATTTTAATTCAAACATTAACTATGGTTTTAAGCTCACATGTGACATTTTTTTTTTTTCAAAATCTAATATATCAACAATGTCACATTTACCTTTTGGAAAATTGTAGCATCAAGTATTTTGGGAAGAACCATTTTTTTATGAATAGAATGTAAACAAAAATTACCAAACTGTATTTCCAATGAAAATAGCTGAAAGCAATTTTACGTAAACTAAGAATATTTAAAATATATTACAAAATTGGTTTAGAACTGTGAGGCTATGGCTGATTATATGTTATACATTTTAAATGAATCCTGTCTATGTATGAGTTGAATATGTTTTTAATTTTACAATGATGCTGTTTACAATTTATAAACATTTTGATTCATTCATAATAGATACCGAGTAAATTTATATGTCATTTCTAGGAATCAATGCTCAAAACATTAAGATCGCAAGCACCTTACGAATGTTCTCCAATAAGTGCGATGGTAGTGTTACATAAATAACTTTCATCTCATTCCTATGTAGGAACCATATAATGAATCTCATGCTACAAACCAATTATCATGTTTTCATAATTAACTCTGTATCTGCCTTCTCCTATATATATATATATATATATATATATATATATATATATATATATATATATATATATATATATATATATATATATATATATATATATATATATACATATTTATATCACCGATCTGTATCCACTACGCAACAAAATAATTGCAAGGTTATAACCCAATTTCAGAAAAAATAAATAAAAATCTCTGAATAGTTCCTAAAACTTACAAAATCAACATCTGGTGTGCATTCAATAAGAAGAAAATGGAATAGGAATAAATTAAATAAACCAGATACTTTAACTTATATAATTGAACAACCATTTTTCTATCAAGAGATTCAAATTCCATGTCACCATAAAAAAATACTTTTAACAATGATTAGAATGAAATTTATAACAATAATACTAAAATTGTCGTTGATTTAATTATCATTAAAAAATCTAACAAAATAATAATCAATCAAATTATCTCATTTTGTTGACATATAATGACGATTTATACAATAATTGTTATTGTATTACTTTTTTATATTGTTTATATATTAAAGATTATTTTACTATTTTCCTTCGGTAGTCTTATCCAATGATATTTTGTGTATGGTCATAATTACTATCCAACCTAATAAATCTTTATAATATTTTACTTTCACGCTTTTTTCATGCATGAATACTCCATAACTAATGGAGATAAATTCTATATACCAAAAATTGAATAATAATTTTAAATATATAATCACTGACTCTAATATAATTCTCCATTTAAACTTGTCAATTTATAATACATTATTGTTAGTAACTAGTAAGTGATTTATATAGAAACAAACTATCATTAAACAATATATATCTCACATAAATTTTATATGTTATTATACAATTATGGAAATTCAACTCCAAAAAAAAGTTATTCATGGTTTTATTTTAGGTTTATGAAACTTATTTTAGTATAGATAAAGTCTTACTTTATTTATACATTTTATCTTTTAAGTTTTTCCATTTCAAAATTAATGTAAATTGAACTTGTAATCTTGATTTTGATACCAATTATTGAATTAAATATTTATCACTAAGTCAAAAGTTATAACTGATAATCAGAGCATAACTTTTTTTACTATTTAAAAACACAACAATTCAAATATCACAGTTTAATTATAACTTGATCCATCTAACCTTTGTCATGAAAAAATCCATGTCAACCCCAACAACTTTTATTCTAATTTTGTTTCTTAAATTTTAAATGAGGTAGAAGTCGATGCTTATTGTAGCATCTATCCTATATACCTCTTGATTTTTCACAATAAATATAAATTTGGTTAGTATTACCTTTACCTTCAAAAACATAATAACTGGTATATGAAGTGAAATTACCTAGTTACCTCTTCCTTTACTATAAAAAAAAACTTTTCTTTACTACTATTTTTTTACCTCCTACAGCCATCACCGTAGATGGTCAATTGTGTCATTAAACATTTGTCTTATTCGTTGAGCCACAAAAGAAAAGATACATTGAGACATTGAGAGGTGGTAACAATTCCATGAGCTTGATTTTAGATTTTTCAATTAATATCATCCTTCATTTAACCATATGAGAAATTTAATCAATTTATCTCATAGTTTTTTATTTGTTAACATTGATAGAGGCCAACTAAGAACATCTAAAGGATTTTCAATTCTAAGAAATAACTAGTAGCACTTAAAGTCGTCAAATTCTCGTGCAACTTTGGCCAAATATGTTTAAGGCCTTATCTCTCGAAATTGCATACATGATGGGAGTGACCAAATGATCCAAGATACCATCACTGTGGGTCTTTTCCAAGTTCAGTATAGAGCATTGGTGTGAGTAGGAGTTACAATAATTCCATAAATGAATCCAAATTTGTTCTTGAAAACAAGACTAATAAAAAAAACGTGATAACAGATGATAATTTGGTCCATTAAAAAAAACAAGAATTAATGAAGGATTTTCTTATGAATGAAGGTGGTACAATGAGGTGGGATCTTGAGAATAGTCAATATTACTTAATAATTCAGAGCTCTACTATCATAATAGAAGTAAAGAAGATACGAAAATGTTTTCTTAAAAAAGGAATATTGTTTTCCTGGGGATATACATGCGAGGGGACAACAAATCTTTAGTATGTTGTGAGAGATGTTTCCTTTGGTCATGATGGTCTCAAACATTTGAACTTTTATTAAAAGGGGTTGATAGATAAGGTCTTGAGTATTTATTAGCTGGAGTTTGGTATTTGGAGTGCACATCAAGCTACGAATAAACTAAAACACCAAATCGGGGAAACATTCTTTCCTAATTGCATCAGAATTCCCACTTACGCTTATATGCATCCTCATGCTCTACTTTTACTTCAAAATTAATTTCAAGCTACGTATTATTATTTTCTCCCATCATATATAATACCAAGAAAAAAATGATGCAGTCACAAAATTTGGTTGCTGGATCCACAGTTACAATTAAAAATTTGGTGAATGATTTTACTGTTGTGATAGCTGAGTATGGAAACACCAGACATTATTGGGTGGTAGGAGTAATATCTAGTCCTCACATGTTTTCCTAGCCATCTCGTGAACTCTAGTATAAAAGTTTCCCAAACAAATAACAAATTTCCAACGTATACTTCTATATGGTACCTGTGTTTACCTAATATATCTGTCAGACATGGCATGAACAACTTCAATTTTTCATTATATTCATGTTACGCATTATTTTGTACCCTTGTCGTGTCTTGTAATTTTTATAAGTTATCATATGCCCAAGTCTCTATCATATCTTATTTCTGTCTCGTATCAAATCCATATTTTCTTTAACTGTTCTTTCTCTACAAGATGAAAAACTCCTTCCGTTATATCCAATATATACTACATGGATAATCAAAGTTTATAATTCTTTAATACAGTAGGCTAATTTGGCTTTATTTAAAGGTTAACGAGCAAATTAAGCAGCATATTCCCTTCTTTTCTGCCATCAAATTCAAATTTCAAGAAGTTTGAACCATTACTATTCCAACGGCCAGTGAGTTTATTTTTGACAAGAATGAAAGTATTTGCAAGAAGAAACAAATCTGACACTCAAAGTTTCTCTTTTGTGGGGCCCTTAAATCTGGGAACCTCCTACCCCACCACATCACTCTCCTTCTCTCTTGATCAAAAGAAGATCATGTTGCCACCTCCACCACCCTGCTGCCCAATTTACATGTGGGTCCCAAATGCCTATGGCTCTGTGTCTGTGCTCTTTCTGCTCTCAATTTCAGTTACACACCTAAACTTATCCCACGCGCCTCCCTATTGTCATCGATAGTGAAGCACTTGATTGGCTCCTCTCTCCCATTGCACCCCTGGCCCATCAATCATGCACACAACCCACCCTTACCTAGACTCCCATCTTCTAACAAATCCAACATTTTCAATGCAAATTCAATCATTAACACTCTTCACTCCAAATCACTAATCATGCAATATCACTAATTAGGTTTCTTCTTTGAAAAATGTCAAACAAGTTTAAGTCAAATAAATGTTTTGCTGTAACATTTGCCTAAAAGCTATAATTTTCAGGGTCTAAATTGTAAATAAAAAATGTTAAGAAAACATTACAGAGTTTCAATACCTAATGAGGCAAGTTTTAGTTTGAGCAACTAAAAGTGAAACCACTTCTTGAGCAAGTCATGGCGAGAGATTCTCAGAGGGTATTTGAATTTGCATTACGTCAGTTGAACTCCTACCATTCGTGAGTGTAAAATTCGGTTAAATATGAAGTGAAAAGTGAGATTTAAGTAAAACAAAAAACGCTCTCTTATTCTCTTATGAACATCATGATGTGTACTCATTTTACACTTCAATTACATAAACCAAAAACATGACAAGGTAGTTAAAACATACGACATACACATTATGGTTTTATTACAGAATAATACCTCAACACCGGCGGAACCTTATCATCAAAATCTTTCCCGTAAAATAGCCATAAACTTTGGTCTTTAACTTTATACAACGGTTTATAATTGAGCACTACGGCAACACTTGGTTAAGTAATGAAGGCTATGCTTATTAAAGTAAAACTTAACATACACTCCAGTCAAACACAACCTAATCATTATGCTATGAATCATTACTCCTATACTTGGCGAATTAAATGAAGTAAGAACCAACCGAGAGAGACTTATCCTTCATTTATTATACTGCAGCACCATTATACAAGATGATTTACATTTGACATTGATGATAAGAGAAGAAGAAAAAAAAAAACAGACATTGAGAAGGTGTATATACCAAATGTATAGTACTATAAATTCCTTGGCGAGTGTCTAACAGAGCACCTGAAGCTTCCCTACACTGAGACCAAATATACAATAATAACCTAAAAAATGCCTAATTATACAGGAACTAATACTTTGTTCTCTCCCTCAAGTAATAATACAGAAAATGAGTTGTCAAGTATTCATTTAATACTCCTTATTATATATTTAATAAATTTCGAAACTTTATTGTAAATTAACATTTAGTATATACTTGACAACTCATTATGAGTATTATACTCATAACATTAGCATTACCATAACATGGGATACTAATACTGTAATTAATACTAATAATGATACGTATTAGGAACTTGCCGGAGAACCCACCGGAGAGAGGTAAACCTGACTCTGTATCACTGTCTTACCCATTTTGAAACCAGGAACCACCGTGAAACCCACCCTAAGCTCGCCAGAATTGGACTCCGAGGATTCCCCTGAAGCTGAAACAGGTTCTTCTGTCACACTTTCCATGTACACCTCAGAGAACCTTGTGTTCTTCTTTACCTGAAAAACAGTAACATCGTCATGAAACGATAACGCCAAGCAATGCAGGGTCCAAACGCGCTTTGCCATCTCTGCAAACGCGATGAAGAAAGCGGAATCTGGGTACCCTCCAGAGTTCACGACCTTCCTCTGGTTCAAGTTGCCAAACAAGGAACACTCCATTTTGGCGTGCACCACTTGAAGGTACTTGGATTTCAGGAACCTGGAGAAGGAAGAGTTTGGGTTGTGGGTTAAGTACTGTTTCGGATTCAGAGACTTGACCATTTTGAATTTGTCAAAGTAGAGGCTTTGCGCTTGTTGGAGTGAGTGTTTCTTAGGCGGGTCTTCTTGCACGTTGAAGTTTGGATTGTTGAAGCCTTCAAACATTGTTATGCACACAAATGATTCAAACGCGAAGCTTTTGTGAGTTGGTTTGGCGAAAACTGCGTTTGGATGGATGAACTTGACGGCGGCTTCTAGATCCCAATGAGCAGACTCCATCTCCGCCATCATCAACTTGGAGAAGCTTCTAACCGATCGCAAAGTGTGGTGAAGATAATGGACAAAGTGGGTTGGATTCAACGCTGAACGTGTGAGGTTATCGAACAGTGACAATGAGCCACTCGAGTTGAGCTTCTTTTCAAGTGTTTTGTTGAAGGAAACACAGTCATCGAGGTGTTTTTGGAGCGATGAGATGTTGGAGTCCTTGAAATCAACCTCGGCTTCGAGCCTCTTGATGGTGATTTCGTAGGTTTTCATCAGGCTCTGCTGTTCCTGAATCTCTGCGAGCATAATGGTGACTTGGGGTGAAAGATCAAGCTCTTTTTTCAAGAACCTGCGCTTCAACTCTGATATGGCTCTGAGTTCATCCACCACGGCTTGATCCGCGGCTTGAATGGACTCGTTGTTGTAGGGGTGTTGAGCCATTTGGAGTTCTGCATATGCTGCTTTGATGGTGGTGACCCCAGCGAAGAGTCTTGCAATGAGAGCCTCCATAACTGCTCTATTTCTGCTATTTCCTTGGTGGGTTTTGGTCTGATGATCGGAGAAGAGATCCTCCTTGACTTTGAGGTGGGAGTTGAGCATGCAAATGCCATTGTTTGAAGCGAGTTTGGTTGCATTTCGGAGGCTGATCACCTTCTGGAACGTCTTCGCTAGTTTCTTGCTCTTATTGTTGAGTGCTGATTTGGGTTTAACGGTTTCCATCTCGAGACAGAGATTTTGTTGTTTGAAGCATAAGAGTTTGAGGGGAACGTGTGTTGTGTGTGTTCACAGCAAAATCAATGAAATGGAAGAAAGGGAAAGAGTTTGGACTTGTGTGAGAGAAAATGTTCGCAGAAAAAGGAGATTTTGGTGGGAAAAGCAGGCGCAAATCTTTGACTATACTATGAAATCAGTTTTTGAGCCGAGGATAGCGATTAGTAGGGGCTGATATTAATATAATGGAGAAAATTAAGGAAATAAGAGTTCTTTTAAAGCGCGGGAAAAGAAAAAGGAGGAATGGTTTAGCTTTGTGATGAAAGATGTTAAATACTAGAACTAGGCTTGTAGTAGAAGAAGTTTGAGATAGAAGTCAAGCCACTGGTTATTTACTTTTTTTCCTTTTTCCATTTCCTTTGGCTACTTATTTTTGGAATAATACCTGTAGAGCTACCCAGAGAGATGATAGTGTGGGACCTATTGCCTTACGTGATTGATGGATATCATCAAATTGTTGACCCTACCAACCATACAATTCAGCTTTCCCCTCAAACTATTACCTATAATAAGAGTACATAGTGAGAGTTATGAGTTTAATACTTATATAGTAAAAATGTCAATTTGAATCTGTGATGCTTGTCTGATGGAGAACATTATGAAACATGTGAGGCGCTAGAGATGTTGTCTTTACGTTCGTAAACTAGAAGATACACCAGCATGCTAAATATCTTTTGGTTTGGAAAAGCAAATGATGGTTAAGCACTCACAGTAATTGTTCATGTAGATAACCAGCAAGAGTAAACACGATTTTGAACTCTTTTTTATTTTCATTTTTTTCTATATTGGCACCTCAAGAAAAGATTCGATTTAATTATTGGAACTGGTTCATTGTAGCTGTAGGTACATGAACGGCTACAAATATTTGTGTAGCTATAACCTGAATAAAGTTTACCATGATCCAGGCTTTATCTTAAAAATATTAAATACGTACGCATATAGCTTTTATTTGTGGGGGACACTACAGTCAGAAACATTATTGAGGTTTTCAAAAAGCTATTGCAATGGTAATCAAAACTCTCGAGAGATGAAGTGAAGGAATATTAGACAAGCAGCACTGCGGCAGAGATAGAAACAGAAACATGGAAAATGTTCTTGGTGCATTCTTTTTATTCATTGTATTCAGTAAAAGTCAAAAATAAACAACTAATGCAGAAAGTTATTAAGTTACATTCAGATCTTATCTACCTTTTATAAAAGGCAATTCTACTTGAATAAAGTAAGATAACTCTCTTTAACAATTTTTTAACATAATAATATTTAAATTTATATTCAAAATTTGTATAAGTCATTCTGAGTATATATTATATAACATGTTTAATTTCTGCAGCTATGAAGGACACTGGCAAGTCCAAATGAGCAAGTACTAGCAGCAAATATTGACATGTGTGAACTAAGTAGTTCCATTCTTTTCACACTAAGATATTCAATGTACAAGAATCTGGATTATAAATTTAAACTTAAAACTTGCTGAAATAAATAAATAAAAAACCAACTAATTTGAAAGTTTGCATTAATTACTCTGTTATCTTCTATTCGGAAAACAACTGAAATGAGCTTAAAATTATGCTATCATATTTTTTATAATTTTAATTAAACTCCACGTGAACACTTTCTAATATCATTCTTTTTTTTATTTGTCTATATTTATATAAATTAAAATTCGTAATTTGTACTTTATGTTTATAGAAAGCAGCAGAAAACAACAAAAAGAGTGCGGTTTTGTTTTGAGTTGTTTGAGGAGAGGTGCTGTCTCTGTCTGTCTCCGAAGCAAATGAAGAAGAAACAAAACTTTTCTTTAGGTTTTCTCAATAATTGCAAAATAGTTGGCAGAAGAAGAAGAGAAACTAAACGATGTGCTTCCATTCTTACATTAAAGGACTTTGGCTTTTCCTTGATCGCTATCATTGACGCAAGAATGCAGATATTGCACAATCTTGAAATTTTGAATTTGATTATATTTATATGTTATTGTTGCCAAAATAGTTGTACTAAGCTAGCATGAATTAATCCCACAGAAGCAGAGGATGGGACCAAGGTTGTGGCATTGGTGGGAAAACATCACGAAAGAGACACGGCCGAAAGAATGATTGTGACTGAAATATAGCCTCAGTTCTTAATTAAACTTGCAGGAAATGGGGTACAGCATAGTCAACTTGGGACAACAATGGTTTATCATAATATATTTTGCTTTATCTTCTTAAAAACCGAGCAAACATGATATGAATATATAACTAGATATTCACAATTAGGTTAGAATGATATTTCTATCTTTCATGGATATTTGAAAATTTTATTTACAACAGGGAGGTAATAGAGATGATTTAGAATTAAAGATTCATTTGTAAATTTTAATAAAGAGTTGTGATACTCTTGTTGGATCATATGCAGACTGATGTGTCAAATTGGTATTAGTTATATATGAAGATAAATCTTTTATCTCTAGTTGCACTTGGATAATAAATATATGGTATCTGTTTATTGTGATTGATGGTTGATGAAGTTCAAAATATTGTTGTTAGGTATCTCTGTTTAACATAGAGGTTATATTGGTGAAGAAAACTTTAGGCATACTTTGACTTAGTTGACTTAGTTTATACATCTAGTTAAGTCCATTTCAATATGTAGTTTTTGTAAGGGTATAATTATCATTTTCGAAAATTAATGGGGTGCAAGAAGCAATTAATGAGGTGTACAAAGCAATTGCCTATTTGTTTTTATCCATGAATCAAATATCATAAAAGCTCATTATTTGTGTGGAGTGATCTTTAGGCCAATCGAGACAAGCTTTCATTATATTTTTGGCATTGCATTCTACACCCCATATTTTTAAACTGCACCTGCACCCCATGAGAGGTGAAATGATAAACATGTCTTTAAAAAAATACATTCTAAATGACATATTACGGTTTATTTTTGGATCCAAAAAATATCATATAAAATATATAATATACAATCCGATAATACGTTATAAAATGTACATTTCAGAATATATTTTCAAATTTAGAAATGTATAATCTAAAATATATTAATACATTTCTGAATATATTTTTAAATTAAAAATGCATTCCATAATGTATATTCTGAAAAAATATTTTATAATACACAATATTGGAAATTCAAATTTTACCGGGCAGGATGCACTAATAGAAAAGTAGCCTTTATCATCGATTATGAGAGGCTTTTATTGTTGGGTCCCAAATCGAAGTTGACCCAGGAGACATTGAAAATGACGTCGGTTAAACAATCGACGTGGTGAAGATCATCGACGTGGTGCTTCACTCTATGACGTCGGTTGGAAGCCCAACAACTGACGTAATAAGGTTGTTTTTTAAAATAAAAATTAGAAAAAAAAAATTCAAAATTTTCCAAGATCGCTTTGATAAATCTCCAATACATACAAAAAAACAACCACAACAATTTCCATAACTTTTTGACAAGTATAAGTAGATGAAATAGTAGGCTAAAATCTAAAAAATTGAAAAAAAATACAAAAAAAATTAAAAAATAGGGTAAAGGATATAATTTTGGAAAAAAAAATTTGAATCCCCTCTGAGAATGGTCGAGGAGCTTCATTACGCAATTTCGAGAAACTTTTATTTTTGGAACGTCTGAATCCGAGCTTTCTATCAAAAGTTATGACCATTTGAAGTTTTTCTTCTAAAAAATTTTGAAACCTTAAATCTATGATACAAACATCCAGAAAGCATTCCAAGCATACAAAGATAAGAAAACATACCTCTTGTAAATAGTGAGAACAAAACCAATGAACGAAAATCAACCCAAACGAAATCCATCAAAACCAAAAAATACAAAAATAGAGTGAATGAAACCACAAAAGACAATGAGAGATGGAATATAACAACACGCGAGGGAGAACACCACGTACCAGTAAAAATATGAGCAAGAAAGCGAGACAAATTGCAAGAGAGAATGCGTGAGAGAGAAAAAGACAATGTGAGCTAGAGAGAACTATGAAGCAGCAGCGCGCACAAGAGTGAAAATAAGGGAGGGAGACAAAGTGTAAAAGTAAAAACAGTAAAGCTGGAAGCACCACGTCAGTTATGGGCTTCTAACCGACGTGGTGCATGGCCTGAAATCCCCAATTTTAATTATGATGGCCCACCATGTCAGTTAGAAGCCCAGAACTGACGTGGTGCAAACCCTAATTTCACCAAGCTTTTTTACCAATTTACTCAGCGTGACCATGATGTCGGTTGGAGTCCCATAACCAACGTCATGGTTGGACACACCATGTTGGTTTGTAGCTCCTAATCGACGTGGTGCTCACCCGCCATTTAAAAATTTTTAAATTTTGAATTTTTATTTTTTACTGATATATCAATAACGGTTGTTTTGTTTAACCGATGTCGTGTATACATCACAACGTCAGTTTTGGTCTAACCGATGTTATAAATATTGATTTATTTACAAAAATGTCACCGTGTTTTTAACAATATTAATTTTTGGTTTAATCGCCATTATATTGACGATGTAGAAAGTCTTTTTTTCTATTAGTGATGAATATATGGGTGCATAATGCAATGCCTTAACAAATTGTTGAGATTTATGAAATTGATTAATGGGTTCAATAGTTTAGATTTCAAGTACTTGAATTCCAATGTTCATACACAAATTCTATGAACTAATTTAATAAGTCATTTTCAATACCTCATGTCAAGTATTTATTAATGGTTATGTGATAAAAATTACACGGATTAAGTCATGATTAAATTGTGAGATTTAGATACTTATCCTTTTAAGTTAAAAAAAAATTGTTCTAACTATATGTAATATATAAGTAATAGTTTTTACCTAATGGTACGTGTTTTCCAATCATTGGTATCATAGTTTAGTTACAGTTTTGTAAAAGTAAGGTAAGCCACATCACAACTTTTATAGAAGGGACTAATCGTTGTCAAAACGGAGGTTTTTGAATAGTGCATCAATTATCATATGATACATATTAATTGAGTTAAATTATAAAAGCTTAAGTTTTTATATTCTTAAAAGTTGTGTGGTGAAGTTATAATTTAACCTGATAATTAGATTGCAATGTGTAGCTACTAGGATGAATGAAAAAATAACACGAAGGAAGCTAAAGAAGCAGTGAACAAAATAGAATAAATTATTAAGGGTAAATTATTTGTAGAGGACAAAAACAGGTACATTTATTGCATTTGGATGGATGTCTTTTCAGGTTCTAGCTTTAACGTTCAAATTCAGGATTTAGTCTTTTCTTTATTTTAATTCAATGTGATATATTAGCCTTGAAAGCAAGTTAAGTATATGTTTGATTTTTTTTTCTATTCTGGTTTAATTTTTTTTCTAAATTTTTAGGGTAAAAAAAATTATTCTTATTATGAATAAATCATATTAAAAAATTATATTAAGTTAATACGATTTTATTATAAAAAATTAATAAAATTGTGTGATATAATTTTAAAATTAACGTGTTATATCATTATGATTTTAATGTAATAAAATTAAACTTTGTCATATCAATATGGTTTTATAATAATTAAAATGATGTTACATCAACACTATTTCAATTAATACTTTTAATATCATTTCATTAATTGTATTATAATAAAATTATGTCAACTTTATATTATTATAACTGGAATTAAAAAAAAATTATCCATTCTAAAATTTTTAAAAAGGAATTATACCTATGTGTTTCTACTATAGTTTGAATTTAAAAGAAAGTCCTTTTGAATTTGAAATTGATGTGAATATTTTTATATAAATAATGGTAATATATAACCATTATTTAATGGTTATAGAAAATCAAGAAATGTCATTTAGTCATCTCGAGTGTAAATATCACAGATTATAGATTTGAGTCTTACAATTTTTTTATTAAAATATGTTAATATGACATAAAATTTTATTGAATTTTAAATAAGATATTGAGTCACAAGAATAAAAAACTATTTTTTATTTTAAAATATCACACAATCAAATAAATTATTAATAAATATAGATTTTCTAGGACTTTTTGTTATAGTAAAAATAATAAGAAAATTTTAAAAGTGATAGGATATATCGAAGTTCATAAAAGATAAATTAAAAATAGAACTTTGAAAAAAAAAATAAAAGAAACTATTCTAGATTAGATTTATTAATCATTCTTAATCTCTAAACATTCTTTGATGTTGTAAAATTATAAAATTAAAGATTAATGTTTACTTCTATTAATCAATGAACTCTAACCTAAACCAAATACTTTAGCAATATTATTTTTGGCTGAAGGCTAATTTTGCCATAAACAATATTTATAGTTTGTTTAAAGAGATAAGTATAATAGTTAAACTTAGGAGTACTTATAATTTGATATTAGACAATGGAAGAGGAGAGAAAACAATGAAGAAAGAGAAACTCAAAAGCCTTTTGTTATTGCTGAAATGAAGATAAATTTTTCAAACACGTGAGTTCAACAATTAAATATTCCATTCTGATGGGCGGAAGATTTGTTAAGAAAATTAGTTGATTCCAATATTCAATGAAAACAACTGTAATGGCGGTTTTTAAGTTCAGATGTAGACATTTTTTATGTCTATGAGATAATCAATTTCTTTCATCTGCATTAATATCAATAAATAATTTTAAATATAATCTATTATACATAATTTTTAATTGATAATGTGTGAAGATACTAACAAAAATAGAAATAATTGTTCTTAAAATAAACGTGAAATGGTACCTTTAATAAAAATAAAAAACATATTTTTAAAATAAAATAATTTATTTTTGTGTTTTTATTCCGCTTCTACTATTTAATTAATTAATCTTGTATTTCAAGCAATATCTTTATCTTGTGTTCATGATGGCTTTTGAGATAAAAACTTTATAACTTAATATTTTTTTTAAAGCGTGAGTATTACATGCAAAAAAATTTGAAAAAACCGTTGAAACATAATCAAACTCTTGTTTATACAATTTAAGCTATTTTACTAAACATTGTAAAAGTAAATTACTCTCTCACTTTCTAACAAGCATGCTTAATTATTTTAGAAAAATACAATTTCTTAAAAGTTGTAGAAAAATGTTTGGAAAGTGAGCATAAAGTCAAATAATACAGCGTATAAAGCATGAACACATAACATGTGTGTATTTATAGAAAAAGAGGAGGAAAAGAAGGCGGTGAAGGTGTGAAGAGAGAAGATGGGAAGCTCAGATGTGAAGGTGGTGAGCTTTTGGGTGAGTCCATTTGGGAAAAGGGTTGAATGGGCATTGAAACTGAAGGGGATAGACTATGAATATATAGAAGAAGATATCTTCAACAAGAGCGATCTTCTTCTCCAGTTGAACCCGGTTCACAAGAAGGTTCCGGTTCTTGTCCATGCCCACAAACCCATCGCTGAGTCATTCATCATCCTTCAATACATTGATGAAACTTGGAAGCAGTATCCACTCTTGCCACAACATCCTTATCAAAGAGCGCTTGTTCACTTCTGGGCCAATTTTGGTGACCAAAAGGTAATTAATTTATCAATTTTTGTTTTCTGCATTTGAAACTTCTTTTTATCATTTTATGAATTAAAATGAGGATGTTGTTGTGTTATGTTATTTATATATGAATGGAGATTCATCATCAATTAAAAATAAAATATCTTTTGATAGTTTATAAATGAATATAAATCTATTTTATAAATTAATTAAGATTGAATTAAGTTAAGTTCATTGATATAATATTAGTGTATATTTTAATAAGATTGTTAGACTTATTAAGCTAACTGTTATCGATTCCTATCGGATCAACGTTATATATAAGCTTAAAGTCTAGTTTTTTGATATAATAGTAACTGAATGATCCACGTCTTATCCGAAAAAATAAGCTTTTTTTTAATGGGTGTGTATGTGTGTGAATAACAGGTTTTGGAAGCATCATGGATTGCCATGTGTAGCAGTGGGGATGAGCAGGAAAGGGCTCTGAAAGTAGCTAGAGAAGCGATGGAGAAGATTGAAGAAGAGATAAAGGGGAAGAAGTTTTTTGGAGGAGAGAAGATAGGGTACCTTGACATTGCCCTTGGATGGATCTCGTACTGGCTTCCTGTTTTTGAGGAAGTTGGATCCATGCAGATAATGGAGCCATTGAAATTTCCAGCTACTACTGCATGGATCACCAATTTTCTGAGCCACCCTGTGATCAAGGAGAACTTGCCCCCAAGAGACAAAATGCTTCTTTACTTCCACAGTCGCAGAAAGGCGCTTTCTTCATCTTTTCAGGGTTGGTTCAAGGTTTAGATCTCTTCTCTCTCCATCTTTAATATTTTAGATGTTTGTCCAATAAGAAGAGACAATGATACTGACTATGTTTGTATTTTGGGCTCTGTATGCTGCTATTCATGAATCATGATATTTGAAAATCAACAAATTTTTATGCTCACCTAACGATCGCTATTTTATCCTTTATTTTTTTTTAAATAGATTTTCAAATGATTAATAAAATATAATTTTTCTGTGAATATGTAACTTACTTTATGTCACTTATATGCAAATGTCACGTTACAAGTGTGGTGAGTAGGGACTACACACACTTCTAATACTAAATATTAGAAAAGTGTTTGGAAAAAAATTGAAGAAAATAAATAGAAGGTAGAAAATGTGAAAGAAAAGATTAATCTTTAAGAAAGATAAAAACATGAACTAAGTAACATGAAAAAAGAAAATTATATTAAAAAAACTCTAAAATTTAGAAGTCTTCACTACGAATAATCTCACTTCAAATTTTGCAGACCTGTGATTACTTTGAATATTGCGTCTACAATAATGAGAAATATATATAAAAAGAAGGAAACATGAATCAAATAATAAAGAAAAGGATATACAATAATAGAGTAAATAAAATGAAAACTAAGAGTCATGATATGTGATTTCCAAAGCTTATGATTATTTTGAATATTCATGTCCAAAATAAAATGAATATATATATATATATATAGGAACTGCCACCATTCTAAAATCATTAATTTAAAAATGTAGCTCAAAATAACTTTTTTCTACATTGTCTACATTATATTATCAATTATAAATTAGTCTTGTCATCCTTATATATGTATACGTGCATATATATAATGTAAAATTTCTAAATCAATAGTAAATGAAAAGTCACTGGTTGTCAGTAGGATTAACGCTGCTCCGTATATGCTTCTTACAAGCCTCATGGTTAAGTAGTTCAATTAAAAGCCTTTTAAGTTTTTATATTTTAAAATAACTACAATCAATTTAATAAGAATATATAAATACGAGTTAAATAATCATAATAGACTAATAGTATTGAATTGAATTTTAAACATTTTATAATAAATTTATTGACTCAAAAGCACAACTTCTAACATGTGGGCAATAAATCAAGTATAATCTAAAAGTACTTAATAAAGTACTGCAGTTTAAAAATCCGAGAAATGACGAAATCAGTTTTCTGTCGACCAAATTCTTTAATTTTTCATTTTATAACGTAAATTATTCAAAATTAAATCAACTAAATTGATTTTAACTTTTCCCCTCTTCAAAAATTACTAACCAAAGCACTATTATGTAAAATAAAAAAAAGTAAACGTCTTGCTCTTCAAATTCTAATCTTACAATTTACGATTTATTTTTATCAAAATTTCATTATATTTGGAACTTATAAATTTTAAAAGTTGTCTGATACCAAATTTATTAAAACTCCACAAAAATCAGAATAGAAAGGTAATAATATAGATGCAAAAAATTACGAATGAATCAAATTTGTTAAACTTTAAAAATGTTCTTGTTTGCGGGGGGAAAACTAGAGACGTTGAAGGTACCAAAATTGCAATTGAAGTTTTTAAAATGTTTGGATTTTACCATTCTAAACATATACGTTCTTTATAACTAGAAAAAATTTCCATTCAAATTTTGCCTACTGCTATTTAAAAAAAGGATAAATGAAAAGCCTAGAGGATAGCGTTGTAACTTTAGTTGAAATAATACTACTATAGCAGATATGGAGTTAAGATCGGTAGTATTATGTCGCATATTAATAATTTACTGTTACATAGTATGTCATTCAAAAAGCCTAAGTACAGTGTAACTATGCATAGAATAGAAGATGCAATCACGTTTCGGTATCCGTCTGAATTTTGGTTTCGTCACGTACGTGAAATGAAGAAATTGTATAATTTTACAGTGTAATCATACCTAAGTCATGGGATCATTCGTATCATAACCAAAATCAGCTACCTTACAGAACATACTATACAATAATATGCAATGGAGACTTGAATATACAAAACATCGTCACATAACACTTGCATTTTAACCTACACTTGAATTGCTTCGATGGTTAGATTCATCACAAGTTAAAACCCGTTCGTTTACCCTTGTACCAGAAAAACAAAACCAACTTACCCCACTTAAGAACAGGGAGAAGAGTTCGTCTATACCATTTCTCAAAATCAACATCATCCAAACCACGCTCTGTAAAACTTAGCAGTGACTGGTCTCACCTCACGGATCCAAATTCCAAAACAAACTTGAGAAAATTCAGGCAGGCAACTTCAGTTTCGAATTGTTCTTCCAACTGTAAGATAAAACTCCTTATATTACCTATTTGCCATACGAGCATAGTAAAAATAAGAAATAAGATCGACCTTAAATGACAATAACATTACCTGATGAAGTAATAATAGAAGAAATCTGCATATAAAGCTGTCTGAACAACACCTGAGATGCCAGCTGTAAAAAAAAAGAAAGTCAGAATATACTAATGTAAACATATAATTCCAAAAGAAGTTCTTATTTTCAGCCTTAATTACCAATCCATCTAGTAAATCGTGGCTCAGTCAGATAGCGGTATATCCAGTTCAGGATGTAAAATGCACGATACGCACTGCAGTTTGAAAATAATTACTACATTCAGAGACGTTCATATTGAAAAATCTGTACATCTTGCTAAATGCTTGAGTGATTGTGTAGACATCAAGAGAAAAATTAGTAAAAATGCATAAGCAGAAAAGTGCCAACTCAAACCAATAAACAAGATTTGCAAATCAGGTACGATAAAAAAGTGAGGACAAACATGTAAAAATAGAAGTATAATCTATAACACATCAATTTGGACGAGGTTAATTTCTAAGCTATTTCAAGATGGCAAATATGAAGACACCATTGTCACTATAAGTTCCCAAGAACTTAGAAAGGACAATCTGCAAATAAACAGCATAAAAGAGAACATAGTGTAAGGTACCAAAATATAAATGCAGATCTTAAAAAGAGAACTAACTCAACATAAGAGTGCATACCCAAGAAAGAATACATATTGCCCAGTCAAATTGTCCACATTTCCACTTCTTTGCAACAAAACCAACTGGGGCAATATTGCAACTGCTTCCAAGTATATTGAAAATGCCCAGAAAACCTGTTCACAGATTTACATAGAGTATAATCATTCATGATGTTACAATGTGTAATGGAATTGTTATAAAGCTGACATGTAATGCACAAAAGCAATTTTTAGACTGGCAATCAACAAGGGAAAGCAATGTATGTTTGGATACGAGAACATTTGAAATCTTGTGATGGATTTGCTTTAACTCTTGCAATATTAAGCTGAAAAAATAAAGAGAACAGCCAGTTACACATGCCACAGACTCCAAAGGAAATAAATAGCCACAGAAGTTTTATAACACACTAAGCAGAGGCCTACCTTACCATTTAAAGGCTTTTTAGCCTTTCTCGGTTAATCATGTATCAGGGCCATAATAAGAAGGCAGGCATGGGTTGAATTGTTTTAAACTACCAACGACATGCATTTTTCTCCCAAGTGCTAGCTTAAATATAGTGTGAAACTTGGTCATCTTTCAAATAATTTTTAGATTTCCTCCCAGAAATATCAAGAGCACTCAAAACCCAGTTACATTTTTTGGGCCATAGTTGTCATTCCTGGATGGCAGAGCAGTGCGGCTGACTCCAAAAATGGGATAGCAGGATAGCGGATAGAAGATAGAGGGATGACCCCAAAAGTGGGATGACGGAATGACTGCTATTCTAATATTTTTTTTTTTATATACTAAATAATTAATATATAAGTTAAAAACAAAAAAAGAAACAAAAAACTCAAAATTCATACGCCAACCATCATTTATAGGAAAACTCATGGTACTTGAACAAATATAGAGTATAA
>Ga0209489_103623_pt1 | contig 29791 bp, 20 predicted proteins | sample SiratrowhiteBW_FD_187527 | JGI IMG/M metagenome (GOLD analysis project Ga0209489, IMG submission 187527) | Root nodule microbial communities of legume samples collected from California, USA - Siratro white BW (SPAdes) (version 2) | ecosystem: Host-associated > Plants > Roots > Nodule | place...
TATATATATATATATATATATATATATATTTCTTAGTTTTTTCAATAGCACGATGCATTTTTCTTGATATATATGAATATGCATTTTTACAATCATTTGAACTTTGTTTATACCATTCTTAAAAATTATACAAACAACTTTGAAATCTTATGCTTTAAAATGTTTATTTATTTTTTTAAAAGTATATGTAAATTATGATAATGTTGGTATATCTTTTTTATCAGCAAGAAAAATTAAATATTAAGGTGCTCCAACCTTATTCACAGGCAAAAGAGTAGGTGCAGAGGTGTCTGAACCAGCTACTGCTGCAACACAAACCTACATGAACCTACACATTCCATTCCTCTGTGAGACAGATTAGAGGCCAAGATTTCAGTACAAATAACAATACATATATGTTTGCTATCTTCTCTATTTGCAGCAAAATCCTACTATATCTACCCAATGCCTATCTGCTGAATTTTGGTGGTCCTTATATGGATTCTCTTCTAAAAGAGAAACTGAGGTTGCTCTGGAAAAGATTAATTTTGTGCAGAAAATGAATCCTACCAGTTTCACAAATATCATTTTAACTTTTCAATATAATATTATTTATTATTCTTTTCGTGTTATCATAAAGTGACTAAATGTAATTTTTTTTATATCTTTTTCAGTGTCATTTTAACTTTTCAATATAATATTATTCATTATTATTTTTCTCTTATAATATATAAGAGAAAAAAATAATAAATCTCAAAAATAAATGTAATTTCTACTTATACCCCTGTAGCATGCAACAATTCTCAAGTAATCCAATGTACAAATTTGTATTAGTTAACAGGGTGATCAAGAAATTTTATTAAAATACACTTAAAATTAAGAATATATTGAAAATTGGAGGAGAAGTTATATGCTTAAATTGAACTGAGAATACTCTTCACTTTATACAACTTTTCTTGTTATTTTCTTCAACATAACACTTATAATAAGCCTATTAGTTATCCCATAACTCATCCGATTCACGCTATTATTTTATTGAATTACACGTCATTAAATTCAGAAAAGTTTATATGGTAATACATCTAATCGAAATAATCTGATTTATATATTCTTGCTTATGCACAAATTTCATTATTTTACTGTTTTTCTTTTCAATTTGTTTTAAGTATGTATGTGTTGAAATTTTCTTCTCTCTTAATTCTAATATTGATTGTCTAACCTTTGCAGATGTTTTATAGCTTGTTTAATTTTCTGCTGATATAATGAAAATTGATTCACTTTGTATAGTTTTAATGAGAATACAATTAAAAATTTAGTCAATTAGAAATAATGTTTAACTCTTCAGTTACTACATAATCTGTTAGATTTTAAAAGGAATAAAATTTGAAGAAATAATTTTAGGAAAAAGTTAGAAATAAAGAAAATAGTTTTTTTTTTTTAAACTGCCATTGAATAAAATAAATAGAAACATATAACGAGCGTTCTAATCCTATTACATTTCAGATTCAACATTAATAATCAACAAGTCTACCAATTTTCACTACCATCCAGTATATACGTTACAATAGAAAGGAAAATCTACTAATTTCCACATTTGGTCACATGCCTTTACTCTATAATTAAACTAATAACCAATGACAGCTGAATCACATCAATATATTATGAGAAGGCAAAGTGCTTGTTTCTTTATTTTAGTTAATACATCTCTTCCAACCGACTTTTGTTGATTATAATTGTGGACCACAAGATCGCCAGGTTTAGTTGTACACTGCCTCTCTATCTCATACCTCCTTCATTGTATTCATTGAGCCACCTTTCAATTTAGTAACGCCTGGTACATTTCATCAACTCTACCGTTATTGAAAATAACTTTTACTAGTAGAAAAAACACAGAATATCATCACGGTTAAGATAGAACCGCAATTAAAAACAATACAGTGATATTTTTGAAACTAAGTACAACTATACCAATACGGTTGACGCGAGAATCGTGATGGTAAACATAAATATTTTAAAATTGAAAACTGAATAAAAATACCAATGCGGTTCTGGAAACAACCGCATTGGTATTTGCAAAATAATTTTTAAATTATTTTGAAGAAAGATACAAATCCGGTACCATATTTCCCCACGCATCTGCTACCCATAAATCTTTCCATAAACCTCACTTGATTTCTTACTTAGGCCCATCACATAAAAACTCTCAAAGTGGTTTCATATATCTTGATGTCTAATCGAACTATTACTTAACCATATATCGCATCTAATAATTTTTTTGTGTGCAATTTCACAATTTTTGAATAGGTGATTAGCATTTTCTTCGTACTCATTACACATGGAGCACATAGTACTTGTTAGTGGCACTCCCGTGAAAGCTAAATTGGCTCTAGTTGGTAGCCTATCCAGTAAGGCTCGCCAGATGCCTAATTGTGCAGAACGGGCTACTTTTTAAGCTTCACAACTTTTTAAAGTCATCCATACCTACAGTCATACCCTCATTTGCTAGCAATGAGTACCTTGATTGGACAATATATCCTTGTCCAATATCCATACCACATATCCAACCATAGGAATCATTCCTCTTCCAATGTGCAGTAGGTAGTGACAATGCATTGTAGTTTCACATATTTCACATTGCAAGGTCATGTTATAAATTATCTTCAATGTATATATGTTATGGAAATATTTCTGACTATTCATAGTTTCCCATCTTATATTGATAGTATTTTCTCTTCTTAAAATACCATAAAAACAAAAAATAAAAATAAAAATTTTATCAAAAATCACAACAACATTGATAAAAATTTAAGTTTGGAGCATCTATGAAGATTTTATCATATAGTCCAATATGTTTCATATATTAATATAGTATATTTACAAGGTTTAGAATTTGAAATAAAAAAACAATTGCATTTTAATATATTTGGAGAAAAATTAAATTCTCCAAATTTACATAGTCCAAATTATAAAAATGTTAAACAGTTCAGGAGATAGTCCTCTTATATTGTAGTTAATCAATATATAGAATGTTTCTTGTATGGCAAAGCACCAGATGAACGTGTCAACAATCTCACGAATTTGGCATCTACAACTTTAAAATTTTGTTCTTTGCTATAATTCGGTTTTTGCACATCTTCTCCTCTTGTTACATTAAAGGAAGCTCCATTTTCAAAAATATCCCTTATCGAATGAAAATTCCATATATCTCCATTTTTATCACTATCCTTTCTCCATGTCACCTACACATAATAAATCATTAGCATAATAATTAATAAAATCTTTACAATATATACAATATATATATATATATATATATATATATATATATATATATATAAGAAAATACTTAAATTTATAAAATTTATTACCTCTTTATTTCCTGTTGTCGGTGCTACAAAGAGGTTAGCTTCACTTTTGAGACTAGGTTCCATGCTTCCACCAATGGCATATTGAAGCCATCCTTCATAAAAATTGTTGGCTACATGTGCGTATCCATGGCGAATCCTAGAAGTTTATTTTTTTTTATAGTAAAAAAATAATATTTCTTATTATATTGCGTGTCCATGTATGATTTTGAACTACTTAGTATAAAAACTATTTACCTTGGCATACGTTGATTGCAATTAGGTCCAAAATGGTTGTACACGACTGTAACCTTCATATTTTGGTCTCTCACATATCCATCATCATGTCCAAGAAGCATAACTTTGTCTTGGTCTTTGAACCAATTATTGGATATAGTCACATCTGTGGAACCTCGTGTTACATCAAGCAAACCATCTTGACAATCATACAGTGTATTATGGTCAATCCAAATCTTTGAAGCAGTAACTAATCTTATTGCATCCCCATCTACATGACCTAAAGGAATTATCTTTCCTTCATGCCCCCTTACAATCCCAGGAGCTTGAGGTTTGCAATCATGAACTCGAATGCCATGGATAATTATGTTGGTGGCCTATAGTCAAACATGCATACAAATTAATAACTCATAAGCTAATTTTTTTAGTTTTTAATAATTGGGAACATAAGTTTAATTAGTAGATAGTGATTACCTTAAAGATCATTAAGCATGCATTATCAGCAATGTGGATGTTGAAACCTCGACCATCGATGGTGGTAAAACTACTAATAAGAAGGGGTTTCTCTAGTTTAATGTTCATGTCCTTTTGAAATGTAATCCACACTTTACCTTGAATAATAGAAGCTCCGTACCTTAAGGTATTAGGTTTGGGATTTATAGGATCATCACTAGAGTCAGTAACTTTATAATGAATAAGGTCATTACCCATGTTGTTTATCATCTTGCCAGCATAACCTACAGAACATGTGGCTAATTGAGATTTGTATCTCCTCCATTCAGGATTTTGTCTCCAACATCGATCGATAACATTCATTTTCAAACCATTTATTTTTGATTGCTTTGCAAAACTAGGGTTTGAAAAGAGAAAGAAAATAAAAAAACCCAAAAACATGTGTCGAGGTTTAGGAAAAGCCATAAGAAAGAATGCTTGTTCTTATACAAATTGAAGAGAAGATGAATAGATGAAAAAGAGAATGATGGTTTTCTAGTAACTTTTTTTTTATATGAAGTTATGGTATAAGGAAATTATTATATATAAGCAAAACATGTCATTAAAGTTAGTTTAAGTTGTTTTACAAACTATAAGAGGAAAGGATTTCTGACCAAAGAAGTTATAAATAGAAATAAGTGAGTAGAGATGTTTAAGTAGTTTTCAATCTTAACCTCTCACCTAAATGTATACATTAACTAGGGAAACAAATTATAAATTTCAATATATTTTAATAATATTATTTTTCATGACTGAAATTTAATTTAAAATTTATTAAGCAATAATTTAAATTTAATCTCACGTTGATATCATCAATATCATAAATTGTCATGGACATTATTCAAAATCAACGCACAAGTACAATTGTTATTTGATTTCTCTATGTTTCAAGTAAAATTTTGTAAATATTATTTGTCTCATTTATCTAAAGATAATAAAAAATAAATCCACACTTAAAAATCTTGTCAAATGTGCTTTGGACTTTGTTAAAGAATACTTATATTGATTGGATGCAAATATGAGTATGGATAAATTTTTACTTTTTGAATTATATTGATTGGATACGAATATGAGTGTGGATAAATTTTTACTTTTTGAATTAAGAATAGGATAATGATAGGTATATATATTTGTCTCGTCTTTGTCCTATAGTCATCTCAATTTTGAAATTTTAAAAAATCCTTAAACTATTAAGTAATCTAAAAAACTTATTTTCATTTCTATTTATCGTTAGTTTCGTTTCATTTAAAAAATATTCTTTTGTTACACAATATTGTCATTCTCTTAATCGTTTCACTCATTCGATATTAATAAGGTCATTTATATCTTTAAGATACTTTGTTCAAATGATGTATTACATTTTAGAAAATTCAAACTATAATTTTATCAAATTAAATTGTTTCTAGTGCACATATTTTATCATTATACTCTTTTTAAATTTGTTTGTGGTTTGTTGTTTTGTCACATGAGAATCTCTTACTCTCAATTTTGAGTGTTTTATCGTGTAGACAACTTATGAAATAACTTATCTTCTATTTTATATTTGGTTTGAAGTTTTATATCATTTGAAAAATGATTCTTTTGGCGAAAATCTTTTCATTCTCTTTTAACTATTATCGGAGAAGCATGGTTGTTGGGTACTTTTAAGAGGTAGAAATTTGTTCGTAGGTAGGTTCAAGTAGGGTACGTTAGGGTGTTTTTATTACCCATAGTTTTGTCATAGCCTTTTGGATTTTTTTCATAGATACTTGAAGTTGTGTAACAAAAGAATATGCTACTATAAAAAATAGGGCATCACATGTTAGCTGGCTTGGTACTAACATCACGTGTTCAACTTTGCCTTCCACCTTGGCTTTGAGTTATTGAGGTCAATAGGTGACATATGGGGCATACAAAGTTAAGATAGATGTTGTAGACCGTTTTCTTCCAATCTGCAAGTTTGGTTCTGCAAGAAATATTAGCTATAACTTTTAGCAAGTCCTTCCACGACACATTGAAGTAAGGTGTATGAATTGATGGTCTTGAAATTTAGGACAAACATCCAAGTCTCAACTTTCTTTCTATCAACTTTTGGTATAATTGAGGCGATATCGACAAACCTTAGTTCAATTGCTTGTTTCAATTATTCTTCCTCATCTCATGAGGATGATTTTTTGTTCTTACAACTCATTGATTTCAAATTGAAATGAAGGAGAATGAGGTGTATCAACTTTTAGTGTAGGTACCTTGTTAACAATGAAAGGTGCAATAGTAGAGATTGATTCTCACTAACATACTTTCTGGTAAGTAGTAAGATACATTTACTAGTCCCACTAAATGGTCAAGGAGGGGGTATACGGGTTGGTACTAAACTCATGGTGGTTCATGGATGATGGAATTGGGTGGAAGGTCAATATAAGCTTAAAATCATTAAGGGTGGGTTTAGTGTAAACACAAATATAAGGGTCAAATGTGTGGATGGAAAAATGTAAGATAGAAACTTCGTGCTTATTTGTTGTAAGGGTAAGAGAGGCAGTCCTTGTTTTGTGGAAGGTCTACGAGGTAGAATATGCTTAGTATTATAAGATTCCATATTTTTCATATAATAGGAATTCTATCGTATAGAAAATCTATAATAAGCCTAAATAAAAATCTCCATACTTTTGTAAGAGTATTCCAAAATATACTTCTCTACTTGAGATTTAATAAAAACATCTTTATACAATCCCAAAATAAAATAAAATAAAATAAAACTTCTCCATTAGCTCCCTGAGGAGTCACACCATCTGTCAAATCCTCTGCTCATATATAACGCACGATTATCGTAGATTTAAAAACAGAAAAAAACACCACACAAAAAGAAGGGTAAGCTAGAGAGTTTAAAGAAATGTATATTTATAAATTAAATTCCCATCTCAACCAAACTACAAACATCAGACTTTCATGATTTATCTCACACATCACGTTGTCATTATCACATCTCTATAATAACTCATATTATACATATACTAACTCACATACAAAGACACTTGACTGTCTACTTCTAGAAGACTCGTGCATTGAGTTAAACTCAGAGGTTTGCACCTGTCATACAACTCCAAACTGTGAATCCACAGTCCCCAAATCAATGAATCATCAATCTTGTATGACAAGGTTAGTTCCCCTGAGACTTTTCTTGACTAGTTATATTTCAAATTGTAGGCACTCAGTCCAAACCTCCATCGACTCTCACCACCTAGTAATCTTCATCTATGTGATTCAAATATACTAGTAGAATTTGGATACCTCCTTCTCGACAAATTCTCAAACATTGTACATTCTAACAATCTCAACATGGGTATCTTCTTTCTTGAAGATACTATGTCTCAATCACCATTCCATATCATTCACAATAGCTCATTCAATCCATAACATCAAAACATACAAAGATACATCTCACATCAAGACAGTAGTTATTTACTAAGCATTCAAACCTCTACTGTTCCCACAAGTTCAATCAACATAAAATCAATCATTTTATCAAATTATACAAAATTTCATTATCACTGTTAAAGAACATTTCAAATTAAAACCACATCTCATTCTACAATTAAGTACTCTAACATAGTGTACTATAGCAGACTTTTAAGACTAACTACCCTTAGGATCCAAAACGAGCAAGGATCATTCTTGATGTCTCTAAGACTACATGCAAGAAAGTGCTCACAAATTTTCTTTTTACAAAAACTCTAAACCGCTTAAGAACAAGGGATTTGATACTTACCTAAACTAAAATGATGATCTGCTAAACTTGCTCTATCCCACACCAGGAATTGAATGGGGGCTTTTGAATCTCTAATCTGAATCAAGAAAGAGATAAAGAGAAGAGAGAACTGAGAAGGGATTTAGGGTTTTTGAGACAGAGCAAAGAAAGCTATAAAAGGGGTTTTAGGGCTTTTTAAGAGAGAGAGAGAAAGGTAGCAACTTTTCTTTTCTTTTTTCTTTTCTTTTTTTAAAGTCCTAAACCCTTACAGGTGTTTATTTGGATAATTATGTGGAAATTTTTGTCTATGGTTGGTGGTAATGTTGTAACATCAAGAATAATTTTAGTCCTTTGTCTTTTGGGAAGAGGGAAAATATTATTTAGTCCAGCTGATGCTAACTTAAGGTTGACCGCGTGTAGGTCACTATTGAGAGACCTTTTAGATTTACGGAAAGGAAAACTAGTAGTGTTCCCTCTAAACACTCTTGCTCAAGGTGTTATTTTATCCTTCACTCTTGGTCATCAATTATGAAGTCGACTTCGGGTACCCTAACCACCTTAGGCTCCTGAAAGTCTCTAGTATGAGGTTGGTGTATGTTGGCTAAATGAAGCTTCTTGATTTGATCATGATATATGTTAGCTAGATCACCCACAAGATAATGTCAATTACATTTAGCTGATGTTGCCTTTATTGAATAGTGTTTGTTTAATGATAGCCATTTATCCTATATAAAACAGTTTTGGGAGGAAGTGTTCGAAAAAGGTAGAACGAAGTTGTCTATTTTGAGAGGAGGATGTTATCTTTCGCTGGCATAGTTTGGCTGATCAAATTTGTCATCTCATCTCTGCCACTATAATATTATCTTTCTTTATTTAAAGTCCCTAAAAGTATCTGTAAGGAGATTATTAAACCGTAAAGGAATCTCTTGTGAGGGGTGGAGCTCTGAAGAGAGTAAGATTGCTTCGATTAGATAGGAAGAGTTATGTAAGCCTAAGAACAAATGATGGTTAGGAATTAGGGATATAGAGAAGTTTAATATAACATTATTAGCAAAATAGATATGGTGATTAGGTAAAGAAGGTTAGGGATTATGAAAAAATGGATTCTTCAAATAGGTGTGATTCATAGTGGTAGAGAGATGTATGTAAAAGTTGTGGGGAAGGGCAGTTAGGAAATTTGTTTGACAACTCTCTATAGTGGAAACTTGGGCCAGGTGAAAATTTTAAATTTTGGGAGGATGTATAGGAAATAAATCATTAAATCAACACTTTCTAAGACTTGCCACTTTTTCTAATTCAAACGATAGAGTAGTAAGAGATATGAGTCAGTCGAGGGATGACACATGGGACTAGAAAGTTCTATTGAGAAGGGATTTGTTTGGGAGGCTGAGATGGTAAAAGAATTAATGCAGTTAGTGGTTGTCAAAATTCCTAATAGAGATTGTTAGTATAGAAGAGTGTGGAAAGAAGATGTTGATGGTTAATTCTCTATTAGGTCAGTGTATTTTGTGTTGCAAAACACAGTACAGTAGGACAATAATAGTGTTTTCAAAGCACTTTGAAGTTTAAACACTATTTGTATAGCTACATTCCTAGGTTGGAGAATCTGGTTAAAGGTTCTCTATTAGGTTGTGCAAGAAAGATAACGAGACTAACAGACATATTTTATTTTACTGTAAAATAGTTTAAAAATTATAGAATAAGTGTATAGTTGGGTAGGTGTAAGTTAAGTGAATTAGAATCAACCCTTGGCTAACTTCCAACATTTTCACATTCTGGAATTAACTAACAAATAAAATTTTATCTGAAAAGGTATGTGGACTGGAATTATGTAGAGAATATGGAATAATAGAAATAGGTTTATGTTTAATCAAAGAAAGGTAGATATTGAGAAAGTACGATGCTTAATACAACTGAGCACATGGTTATAGTTGAAATGTAAAAAATATGAGGTAATGTTCCTATTCTGATTAATATTGTGGAGTGTCTAAAAACACTATGTAAAAATGCTTAGAAAGCTAGCATACACACCCTTAATAATACTCACAAAGTTGACATAAAGGAGTGAAAGGTTATCATGAAGTGGTAATTGACAAGACTTTCAAGCTCTACTATATGGTTTGTGTAGCTTGTTTTGGGAAGAATAGACTTATTGAAAATTTGATGTCAAACTTTTACCTTGCCATATTGTAGTCATGGTCTTTGGTTCTTAAAGAAGAAGAGTGAAAATCTTCAAGGATAGTCTAATAGTGATTTATCTTAGATGAAGCAAATAGTATAACATTATATGTCTTTTCATTTGGAAGTGGTGTTTTTACGTACTCAAAGGTACAAGATGTTGTTGACCAATCCATTGCTAAAGTTAAATATATTTCAATAACTACTGAAACAACTCAAGCCACTTGGCTAAAAAAAAATTGTGAGACGTTAACCAATAGCAAGATGAAACAATGACTTTAGGAACTGATAATAAGTCCGTGATTAGAATTGGAAAGAATCACATTAAATCAGGAAAGTGAAGAAACAAAAAGAAAGCATATTCGAACATTAGTCTTCAAAATCAATTAGCAAATATAACAACGAAGGCACTCCCAAAAGGTAATGTTGAATTGTTAAGATCAATACTCGTAAGATTTGAAGAAACATGTAAGGACGAGTGTAGAATTTCAGAAAACCCCTAATGAGATTTTCATCTGTCACGCTTATCATCTGATTGGATGATGTAACTCTTTCATTAATGAAAATATGATATTCTTGATATGGTCTTAGAAATCATATTTGTTTAATTTTTTTTTACTTTTTTTTTTTTACCAAACACGCGGGTTGTCAAATAAAGGATAACACTTGTAATGATCAATACTCAATTAAAAAAAATAGTAACTTTTAGAGTTTATTTAAATTAATTGAATTGTTTATAATTGTGTGACAATATGTTATGAGAATATATAAAAAAAATTCTCCATTTTTATCTTATCCTTGTTACACTAAAATTTTGTTTTGCATTTACTCTTACTTAATCTACCATGTCGGGAATAACTTAACATGTCAAAAGGTTGTTATTGGTCTTAAATCCTAAATTCTAAACTTTCAACTCTAAACTTTAAATATATTTTAAATATATACGTTTGTTTTTCTTTTAAAATCAAATTAACATCTTTTAAAATACATGTACTTCTCTTGCATGTATTTAAATTGACAATGTTTTCATTTTTATTTACCAGGAGTCTAAATTAGCTCTTAAATCATTCCAAACAAAATGTGGTGCGCTCCAATACATACTTATAAGACTAATAGATTAGCCTTAAGCAAATACATTCACCTCAATTATGTGAGAAAGAGTTTTGAATGTAGAAACTAACGAATGTATCAATGAGACAAATGTCGCAAAAAGGTGGCCGAAAGAAAAAAAAAAAAAAAAAAAAAAAAAAATAAAAAAAAGGGGGGAAAAAAAAAAAAAAAAAAAAAAAAAAGAAAAAAGGTTGATTAACATTACATTGAAAAGTTAAAATGATACTTATAAATTAAGAATTTCCTCTCATGCTTCTTTTCAGCCAAGCATATTTGTTTTGTCTTGCACAATCCATTCCTAGTAATCTCACCATATTTTCCAAATAATTATTCGTGAAACTGTTAGTATTTATTATCTGCATAGGAATCAAGCCTTTTCCAGAGGATCTTCAATTTCTCTTTGTATATTGAACATATACATGGGTTGTTCCTCTTTCCTACAAACATAATTAGAGCATATTACGATAACATTTACGAGAATAATAATTTCAAGAAATAAAATAAATATTACAAGAAAAGGTTTTAGTTAATATAAACTACTTGGCTGTGATATAATTTAAAAGAAGAGAACTGAAAAACGTAACATATACCACATTGAACGCTACAAGAAAAAAAAGTAGAAACTAACCTGTTAAGAAAGAACCTTCAGCCCTCTTTATCACACGTTCATCCCCTCAGTCAGGAACTTTTGTCCTAATCTACAAAATATATGACAAAATGAGTAGTATTGTCTTTTTCTTTTTTCAGGAATACATTAATGGAATGTAACAAAGTAGGGAGCTAAGTACCCTTGACCAGTACATTCCTAAAAAAAATAGTCAATAAATGCATCTTCAAAGGTCTTTTTATATTTTTTTATTATGACCTCCGTCCATGAAATGTAACTCTTTTATAAATACAACACCATCTCAATGTTTTGCTAATAGAAGCAGACAAAGCAATTTAAGGAAACAATATTCGAGATCCTACATTAAAGATGATACATTTCAATAATTAATAATTTATATGTGGATGTAAATTTCATTTTACAAGCTAATTTTGTAAAATTAAGTTAGGTTTAAAGTCCATCTCTTGATATGATATCAGAGCCTATCTTAACAAGGTTGTTGGACCTATTGGACTATCCATTATTGGACCGTTATCGGACTACCCTATAGTCCCACACACGAGTTGAAGAGTCTCGGCGTAGGCGGGTGTATTGGAGAATCCACATCAACTAAAAAAAAGATCTTTCAATAATTTATAAGTGGATGCAATTATCTCACCTTATAAGCCGGTTTTGTAAGGTTGAGTTAGGCTTAAAATCCAGTTCTAATATAGTATTAGAGTCATTCCTTACAAGGTTGTCGGACCACTCGCTATCAGACCATTATCGGACCACTCATATTAATTTTTGAGGCCTTTCAATAATTTATAAGTTGGTGTAAACCTCACCTTACAAGCCAGTTTTATAAGATTGAGTTAGACCTAAAGTTGACTTCTTGATAAACAAGCTAATAATCTACTAATTGCAAGTCAATAATTCACTTTCATTTTCAAGAAAGGTATGACAAGGTGTCTTCATATTCTAAACAACCAATCTCTAGTTCTATTCATTTCCACAAAGACCACCAAGCCAACCCAGGAAAATTTGAGTAACAAATAAGATGAAATTGAAAGAAAAATAATTAAAATAGTTTCTCACTTAAAAATGATACACAACAAAAATAAATAAATTTTTTTCATAGTTTTATACAAAGCAGAAATGCTAGTATCTGCAATAAAAAAAAAGAAAAAAGGCATGCAATGGATCTTCTAGCCTAGATAGCAGGAAAAAGCTAGAAAAAGAAAGGACTCATGATATAAAAAGGAAACAACAAATCGAAGGCATTGTGATCATTTTCATTAGTTATTGAAAAGGAGGTCCAAAACTAGACAACATTCTTAAGACTAACACTTCAAGTTTGATCCATACGGCACAATCTACACAACAATACATAAAAAAAATTCAAAAACTCCAAAGACAATATGTACAGTTAGTTAGAATAGTGAGTGTAGATAATATTCTATAAAACACATCGTACTCTTTTTTCTTCTTCTTCTTGGTCTTCTTCTTATTTTTCTTCTTGTTCTAGTTGTTTTTGTTCTTCTTCTCTCCCTCTCTCTTCAGAACCATCCTTATGAGCTCCAACTGTATATATCACCCTGCTTCAACGCCTTCTTCACGATTCTCGAGGTCCTTCCTGTTCTAGATTTGACATTGTCCACAAGATTAGGCTTTTCTTTGTTTATCTTGCGCTTCGAGTGAAGCTTTGAGGACTTCGGAACCTTCTCCTTATACTGCCGATGGCGACTTTGGAGGTATTGGATGTTTCGTAGGGAGTGCAGAAGAAGAGAAAAAATGATTTTTCTGTTTTTCAGACCCAAAGAGAGAATGTTTGTTGTTATTTATTAGGAACAAAAATGTTACTAAACGTTATAAAGATTATAACTAAGTAGTGAAAGAAAGATCCAATACATAATGATAATAGTATAAAGAGTGGTCATAGAGTTCTAATTTGAGTAACTAAAAATGATATAGTTTGGTACTTCCTTAACTTGATTTTAGGATCAACATCCTCATTCTTGAAGAAAACATATTTTCCTTCTTGTTGTCTTCATCTTTGCGCAAGTTTTTTTTTTTTCTGGCATTTTGATATAGTTGTTGAGAACTCTATGGATGTCATTTATATATATAGATGCAAAATGAAATATATGGGATGAATATCTCAAATGGAACATGAATTCAATATTCTAGAAAATTCTGTTTAAATTTATTTATTTTTATAATTATGAATATCCCTTATATGTATTTATTATTAAACATCATTTATTATATTTAATAATATTACTTATTAATGGTTGGTTTTTTAAGTAGAAATTATTCTATTTTATCTTTTAATTTTCCAATTTCAAAATAATATTATTTTTTATAATTTTAATTTAATTTATATGAGAAAGAAAAAATGTATTAACTACATTCAATTAAGAAAACTAAAATAGGGATGATAAACAATTAACTCAAATTTCGTTAAAAATAGAAAATTTAGTGAAAAAAATATAAACTACTTTTACAAAGAAATAAGCAGTTAATATTATACACACTTTATTACTATAGAAATCATATAAACATTAAACAATATATTTATTGTATTTATTAACTATAACATGTAGCAATTAATATTTTTTTGTTTACAATTCACACATTTATTATTTATTTAACATCATAAAAATAATAACATTAATCACTACATTAATTAAATATAATACATAAATTTTACATATATCAAACAATATATTTAATTAATATTGAATACTAAGTTTATTCTCATTAATATATCTCACTAATAGATACACATAATCATCATAACGTAAATAAACATATATCTAATATTTACTCTCTTCTTTTTTATAAAACTTATGTTATGCATAGAGCTAAAATTTATTCAAAAAAGGAAAAAAAAAAAGACCATGGGGCTAAACTAAAACCATGAAAAAAAAGAAACAAAGTAAATATTTAAATCATCTCATGAGAGAAGTATGAAAAAGTAAAAGAGTTATATTTCTTAAATCCAAAATCAAAACAACAAAAGAAAGAAAACAAAGACTATGAGACTACTTAAGGAAGGGTGAAGAAGCACCCAAAGAACCCAACAACAAAAAACTCCACAGTCATTTCTTTTTTATATTGCCCACTCTAACTTAGTTTTTAATAGCCTTGGAAGCATATATACTTCCTCGGTCTCCCAGGTTCTAAAAATCTGAACACCCTCATCCAACTTGAAAAGAATTATATGCCGAGTTCAAGAGGGGGGTGAATTGAATGTTCAAAAAACTTTTCGCAAGCTTTGGAAAGAATTAATAAGAATGATTTTTTTTTTATTAAAACAATCAACTACATGAATTTTGAATGCCTAACACAGAAACAATCAAGTGAAATGTGAAATCAACCAATTCAACCACGAATGAAGATACAATAATACGTCACAAAAATACGCACATACCAAGATAGGGAAAAGAGAGAGCAAGAACACCAAAATTTATACTGGTTCACTCTTCCTCAAAAGCTACATCCAGTCTCTTTGTCCACAAGCAAAGAAATTCTCTAAAGAATACACAGTTCAATCAAGAACAATACAATACACTTACTCCTCGCAAGAACCCACTGCACCTTGTAGAAAAACACCTTTGAAACCTACAGAGATTATAAAATTAGTGCATAACCCTACTGTACCACTACAAATGTAAATCCTATATATTTTTTAGTTTACGCAAACATAAATACAAGAGAAAATGAAAAATGAAATCAATACTCTACAATACAGTTTAATCACATAAAAAACTAGTTCAACAAAATTTATCTCAGATGAACCGAAACTAGAGTAACACGATTTTCACCAATGGAGAGCTTCAATAACAACTATCTTAATATGTCTTGATTATAAAAACTTGAATTTTGAAGGCTCACTGACTAATGACAAAATACTCTTTTTTGCACGTAAAAGCTCTCTCAAAAAAATCATAATGTAATCGTTCTCTTCTTTTCAAAAGTCGTGTGACACTATTTTATAAGCAAAACAGTTGTAAAATAGAATAAGTTGATTTAATTCAATCAATTAAAACCACAATCAATCGATTAATATTTAGCAAAACATATTTTTTACCTAAGTTAATTTTTGAAAACTATGAGTATATCACTTCGTACGAGAGAATTTCAAAAAATGAGAAATAATTTTGTTAAAACCAATTTTTGTAGGTTTGAAGCTTGTTCCTTTGGTTAAGACAATACATACTCATGGTTAAAGGAACAAACTCATGTAAAATGCCTCAGATCCAATGAAAGAAAGCCACGTGAGCAAAGTTGTATATGTTAGTGACCATTTCTTCATGACTACATGACCAAAGGTCGTATTTCTAAGTGGTCGTATCTAACTGTATGACTAAGCACTGTATCTATGAGTGGCCACATTGTCGTGACCGTGTCTTGGTATGGTCGCGTCTATATGTGTCGCATCGTCGCATAGTCGTGTCTTAGTATGGCCGCATCTCCATGTGGTCGCATCTACATGGGGCCACATGATCGTATGGCCGAAAACTAAGACGTATAGTCGCATCTGATGCATCTCCGAAAGCCAAAACTGTATCACTAAAATTGTATGGTCACATTGATCGCTTAGACAACATTGACTGTATTGAGCTCTCAAGCCGCATTGGCCGCATTGATCACTTAGGTCGTATTGGATGCATGACTGTATCTTATACATGAGCTGCATTAGATGAGTGAGTTGTATTGAATGCATGGTTGTATTTGATAGTTGAGCCGCATTAATTAGATGAGTCAGTTGTATTGAATTCATGGTCGTATCTGATTGTTGAGCCGCATTGGATGAGTGAGGCGCACTGAATGATGTCAACACCCAATTTCGTCTGAGCAAATAAAATTAAAAAAAAAATATATAAATAAAAAACTAAAAAATAATAATAATAAAATAAAGGAGAAAATGATAAAAATACTTTTTTTTTTAATGTTGAGAATTTAAGTTTAAATTTTACAATCTTCTATTTTTTTAAATAATAAAATATGGTTTAAGTTCTCACCTTTTCTTTATTTTTAGTAAAATACTTATTTGCTTTCTAGAAAATAATAATAATAATAATAATAATAATAAAAAATAGTTTTCTTTTATTTTTGTTTAAAAAATGATAAAATATATTTGTTTAAAAATAAAATAAAAATAATAATAATAATATTGTGCAGGTTATTTGATTTATTATTATTATTAGTATTATAATATTATTATTGTTAATATTATTTTTATTATTATTATTATTATTATTTTTGACCGAATCTGTGACTGATTTCTGTGATCGAATCTGTGACCGATTCTGTGACTGATTCTATGACCGAATCTGTGACCGATTCTGTGACCGATTCTGTGACCGAATCTTTGACCGATTCTGTGACCGATTTTGTGACTGAATCTGTGATCGATTTTGTGACTGTTTTTTTGGTCACTATTTGACAATTTTCTAGTAGTGTCTGAATACATATTCCTTGTAAGACTCAGGAATTTGTTCAGCTTTTGATATTTCAACAGTCTCTTGATGCTATTCAGGTTTTCTTCTTCATAAGAAAAAATATTGAGATAGTTTGTCTTACAAGCAATACAATTTATTCACAAAAAACCTAGGTTCCTTCCACATAAACCCTAGCTAATCATTATTTAGGTCATCCACTAACAAAGCACAGTAAAAATACAATCCTTTCAACATTGGCTAGAGAACATTTACCAAATTCAAAACTACCACTGCTATCATACTCTTTACCAACATAATAAGGGAAAGATAAGGCAATCAATCATCAAAATCTTCAAAGTACTTACCTTTATCACGTTTACAGAGACGCACAATAGAGACTGAAGGGTGAAATGAGTTCTCTAGTGCTGAATGATGATTGTGTACAGGGTGCAAGTGAGAGTGGAAGCCTAGAGTTTTAAGCTAAGGTGTGCGAGTGTGAAGTAGTGTGGTTTTAAAATGAGCTCCTCTATTTAAATGAAGGACTTAAAGCATGGCCAAAACAAGTGAAAGTGCAACCTAAATTGACATTCTAGCCCAAGAAAAATCCTGACTTTTACATTCCTAAAAATTGAATAGGTGAAACGCCAATTTTCTAAAAAGTGAACATTCAACATACAAAAGATCAACCCCCCACATTTTGACTATAACTCAACTAACATCTAGTTCTTAAACACCAAATCAATTTGAACCAAGAGAAAAAAAATCTAAAGCAAAATAAAATAAAAGTTGCAAACACAAGGTTGCCTCCCATCAAGCGCTCATTTAACGTCATATAGGTTGACACCTGTTGATCATGCTTCCTTCAAATAGACCACTGTGGTGAGTTTTTCAATCCCACCACCTTGATAGTGCTTAAGCCTTTGACTGTTAACCCACCAACTTCTGTGTGAAACAAGATCTTCGACTTCAATTACTCCATATGACTTGACTTTTTTAATTAAAAAGGGTCATGACCACTTAGCTTTCAGCTTTCCATGGAATAACCTTAATCTAGAATTGAACAACAAAATAGCTCGGCTAGAGTGAAACTCTTTATTGATGATATTCTTATCATGGTACCGCTTGGCTCGTTCCTTGTAAATTTTTGAAGAACTATACGCATTGAGCCTCAGTTCCTCCAATCCGTGCACTAGTATGTGTCTTTTCTCTCTTGCAGCTTTAGAGTCAAAGTTTAACAATTTCAAATCCCAATAGGCCTTATGCTCCATTGCTACAAGAAGATGGCATGCTTTGTCATAGACCAATTGAAAAGGTGACAAGCCTATAGGCATCTTGAATGCAGTTTTGTACACCCATAAAACTTCATTGGGTTTAGTATACCAGTCCTTTTGGGAAGCATTTACAGATTTTTCCAAAATCCTCTTGATCTCTCTATTAGAAACTTTTGTTCACGCATTCGTTTGAGGATGGTAGATTGTAGCAACTCTATGTCTCACACCATAGTGTTCTAAAATCTTTTGAAGTTGAGAGTTGCATAAATGAGAACCTTTGTCACTTATCAGAATCCTTGGTGTGTCAAACATGCAGAAGATATTTTGTTTCAGAAATTTGATCGTTGTCTTAGCATCAGCATGTTCGGCTGGTATTGCCTTCACCATCGGGATACATATTCTACTGCTAGCAAGATGTACTCATGTGATAATGAGGATGTAATGGACCTACGAAATCAATTTCCCAATAGTCAAAGACCTCCACCTCTTAAATTTTATGCAATGGCATTTCATGTCTTTTGGAGATGTTACCTGTTTTCTAACAATGATCACATTTCTATGCATACTCATGGGAGTCCTTGAACAGTGTAGCCTAGAAAAAACCAAATTGTAAAATTTTCAGTACCGTCCTTTCACCATTGTAATGGCCTACATAGGGTGAGTCGTGACAGTGCCATAATATGTTGTTAGCCTATGTTTTTGTAACACATCTCCTCAACAGGTTGTCAACACTGATATTGAATAAATGAGGATCATCCCAGATGTAATGACTTGCATCCTTTAAGAACTTCCTTTTTTGATACCAATCCATGTCTTCAGGAATGGATCTAGCAACCTTGAAGTTTGTCATATCTACAAACCATAACCTCTCTTGAATAACTAGAGTCTTCTCATCTGGAAATTCAGCTGGTAACTCTACTTCTAGATTAGTTACCTCTTCATTGGCCAATCTCGACAAATGATCTGTAAAGTTATTCTCACAACCCTTCTTGTCCTTGATTTCCATGTCAAACTCGTATAGCAACAAAATCCATCTTATCAGCCTAGGGGCTTGGAATTTGATTTGGTCAAAAGATATTTAATTGCAGCACGACCTGTGAAAACAACTATTTTGGAACCAATCAAGTAAGATCTGAATTTTTCGAGTGCATAAACTATAGCAAGCAATTCTTTTTATGTAGTGGTGTAATTACTTTGAGCTTCATTCAAAATCTTGCTTGCATAGTGTATTATTCAAAAAGGTTAATATTTTCTCTGCCCCAAAACTGCCTCTACTGCATAATGAGTAAGAACCTTCACCAATGGTTCTGCTGTGGGCAACAGTTTCTTCTTATCAGCACAAATTTTTCCCAAAACATCCATTCTATAACGTTCCTTTACTTCAGTTGTGTGTTTCATGGATTCAAGCACATTAAAGCTTACTTCCTCATCTTATACACATAGTTTCAATTTTCCTTTATCAACGTTGATCATCACCTTTGCAGTTTTCATGAACGGTCGCACCAATATTAGTGGTACTTCGACATCTTCTTCCATTTCCATTACCACAAAATTTACTATAGAAAGAAATTTATCCACTTTCACCAATAAGTCTTCCAATATTCCATATGGATGTTTGATTGAACAATCAGCTAGCTAGAGAGTCATTCTTGTAGGTCTGACTTCTACATCACCAATCTTCTTCAGCATGGATAAAGGTATTAAATTGATACTGGCACCAAGATCCAGCAATGCCTTCCCAACCATGAGGTTTTCTATTGTCATTGGAAGAGTAAAACTCCCTGGATCTCTGGACTTATATGGTAACAATTTTTGAATTATGGAACTGCATCGAACCTCCAACTCAATGGTTTCATGTTCAGGAAATTTTCTATTTTTTGTCATTAACTCTTTCATAAACTTAGCATAAACAAACATCTATTCAAGGGCTTCACTGAAAGGGATATTAATTTTTAGTATTTTGAGGATGTCCATGAATCGAATGAACTGTCTTTCTACATCCTTTCTTGATGGTGCATGTGGATAAGGCACGTTCCTTATAGGAGGACCTCGTGGAACTTTTTCACTTGTTTTCCTTTTCTTTTCTATTTCTTGGTACTTCTAAGTTGTTATTTGCTTTTCGCTTTCTTTCTCTGACATTCAATTTGTCACTCTTCTTCTTTTCTTTTATCTTCCATCATCACTTCCTCACTGCCTAGATTTTCACCAATACCTCTTTCAACGGTTACTCCAGTTCCAGTAGTGATAAATTTACAGTGCTCCTTAGGGTTGGTTTGAGTGTTTGCTGAAAATTAACCTCATTGATTTGCCATTGTTTAGCTAACTATCCCACTTGAGTCTCCAAATTTTGAATTAAAGATTCAATGTTCTTTTAATTGGATAATGAGGCTTACATGAATTTTTCCAGTGTATCTTCCTATTTGGCAGCATGGTTGTTCTCTACTGAATTGTAGGATAACTCGATTGTTGCTGATAGGGAGCTTGTCTATTGGAGGGGCCTACTTCTTGTTTGGCATCCAAAACCTTGACTTTGAGTATGTCTCCACCCTTGAGTCATGTTATTCGGGTAATTGTTAGAGAAAACACCTTGTCTTTTCTTATTTCTCATATATTGAACTTCCTCTTCTTCTTAATGGTTTTGCTACGAACAATGTCTATTGGGATGATTGCCTTCACAAAAGTCACACTTCATAGCCTGATTTTGTCCTTGAGAAGATTGTACAACATGCAGCTGCTTGGGTAAATTTCACATTTGCTTCGTCAGTGCCTCAATTTGTTACGACAGGATCTTACTCTGTACTAGAACTGCGTCTGTAGTGTTAAGCTCAGGAAATCCCTTCTTTGGTTGGATGGTTTGTTTATCATGCCGAGCTTGATAACCATTTGAAGCTAGAGCCTCAATAATTCTTGTAGCTAGCTCTGCATCTACTGCCATCATTGTTCCTCCTACTGCTGCATCCAATATCATTTTTGTATCTGGCTTCAACCCATTGTGTAAAATGTTGACTTGAGAAATATCTTCAAACCCATGATTTCGATACCTTCTCAGCATCACTTTGAATCTTTCCCATGCTTCACAAAATGCTTCATCTGGTCCTTGTCTGAAGGTGGAAATATCATACTTGGCCTTGATATACATCGAAAGTGGGAAGAATCTGCTAAGGAATTTTTCCTTCACAATGCTCCAATTGGTTAAGCTTTGATTTGGATGTGATTTGAACCATTACTTTGCTTTTCCTACTAAGGAAAATGGAAATAGTCATAGATAAACTCACTCAATTTCATCTTCCTCAAATCGCATGGTTCCTCTCAACTCATAAAATGTAGGTTGGTGAGTGTATGGATTCTCATGATCCATCCCTGTAAATTGGTGACTACTGATTAAACTTAGAAATGTTGGTTTTATTTCCACAGATATGGTTGTAGATGGTATTGCTATGCTAGAGAAATGTGTAGGTCCCTATTGCATGGCATAGTCACCCAAAGTTCTTCTAGATGGATTGTTTCCTACGTCAACCATGTTGGTCTCTTCTTGACTTTCTTGAACACTTAAAGTGGGGTGGTTCTAATCTTCCCCTCGTTCTTGGCTCTGTTGCTCTCTTCTCCTTCTGCTATGATTTCTCCTTGCTGTCTTTTCTATCTCTATGTCGAACTCTAACTGATCTTAAGTAACCTGACCTCTCAATAGCATATATTACAGAGTGCTCAAATCACAGTTAGTAGAAAAAAATATGTATGGATTCACTTCTCAACAAAAGCAACTCAAAATAAAAAAAAGATATTCACAAATATCCACAGTGCTTAGTGGTTGTGCTTTCTAGAACTGAAACTACAACTATTCCACTACAACGGTGCCAAAAACTTCTCAAATCTTTTCAGCAAGTGTACCAAGTCAAAAGTAAAATAATGTATGAAGTAAGAGTGTCCAACCCACAAGGAACGATGTTAGTTTGTCGCTCCGACGAACACTGCTACCTTAATAGAATGGTTTTGGTAATTAGGTTTGTTGATAAAACAAAAATGACAAAATTTCAAATAATAGAGCACAATGCAATAAAACAGAGGGTGAAATCTTTAGGTTGATAGAAAATGCAGTAAAATAACTTGGGATTGAACTTCGTTTATCTTACTCGCTTGTATTTTTTTTGCTACAATATATTGATGGTACATAAGACTATCCATTGTTTCTACACAAATAAAAGTCATTCAAGTCGATTCTTCATGCATTGAAATTCATAAGTTAACCCACTAGATTTCGTTTTCCCGACTATCTAGCAGTTTAACCAACATTAAGAAAAATTGCTAACGAGTAGTGGGATCCATTCCTGTTATCACACATTAATGAGCACTCTTCTTTATGTCCAAACTTTGAAAATACTTGCCATTTAATTCCAAAATTCCAATTCAAGAATCAATTGCACAAATAGAATCCGACATTAAGAATTCCAATTCCCTTTTATACCCCGACCTTGATTAGGTGGAAGTGGAGGCGGAGGTGGAGGCGGAGGTAGCGGTGGAGGTGGAGGTGGAGATAGAGGTGGAGCTGGAGGTGGGGGTGGAGGTTGAGGTGGAGGTGGAGGTTGAGGTGGAGCTGGAGGTGGATGTGGAGGTGGAGGTGGAGCTGGAGGTAGAGGTGGTGGTGGAGGTGGAGGTGGAGGTGGTGGTAGTGGAGGTGGAGGTGGTGGTAGTGGCGGTGGTGGCAGTGGAAGCGGTGGAGGAGAAGGCAGTGTCAATGGTTGCAGTGGAAGCGGAGGTGGTGGAAGCCAAAGACGAGGAGGCAGTGCTGGTGGTGGAAGTGGAAGCAGAGGTTGTGGAATCCAAGGAAGAGGAGGCAATACTGGTGGTGGCAGTGGAAGCGGAGGTTGTGGAAGCCATGGAGGTGGAGGTAGTGTCGGTGGTGGAAGCCGAAGAGGAGGATGCAGTGCTTTGATCACAGTGTGAGTGGCGAGTGGTGATCCTTGATTGTTACCTTTGGTACCTCCTTAGTTTGATCTCATCACTCTTATAAAAGTGTATGTTTGAATTTTCATTGTCTACATTTATGCCCTACTCCTAGCTATTTGCCCAAACTCTTAATATTCAGAGATAACTAGAAATCGTTGATGGAATATTGACTCCTTGGTTTTGAGAACTCTATGAAGATCTACTTTATATAGATGCAAAAGAAGGGATGAGTAGTTCAGCAAGAGGATTAACATTAATTAATTTCTTAATAGTTTTCCTTTGGAACTGATTATTTAAATAAATTTAAAATAAAAAATTAATTGCAGCATATATTTAACTATTAAATAATGTTATTTATGTAATATATTAACGTATGCATTAAATTATTTAAGTAATAGCATTAAAAATATCACACAAAATTCATAAATACAACAATATCTTAATGTAACATAAAATAAACATAATTTATGTATTTAATTATTTGCCCCACTTTTGTTCAAGTAAAAATAACAGTACAACTCAACTTTCTTAGTCAAATTTTTTCTCAAAATATCACTCATGCTAATTTTTTTTTAATTATTTTCTTTCCTTGTCTCTTTAGTAGGTTGTATATGAATTTTTATTATAAATATAAAATAAATATTAATTTGTATATTTAATTTATTGTGATTTTGTTTAAATGTTATATGTTGTATAAAAATAACAGAAAGTGATAACAATTGTATAGATTTGGGAGTTACACACATGAGATGACATGTGAATTATTGTTTTGTGTATTAAACATTGAAATTTATGTTATAAGACTGATCATTTTACTTCACTAATCATCTAAATTACATAAACTAAAATATTAAGTGTGAGAAACTAAAAGAGAAAGTTCTTACATATTATGGATTCTAATGAACTTATTGGGATATATTATTCTTAAGTTAGTTTATAAATCTAAATATTATTTATCATATTTATTAAATATCAGAAGTGGTGAAGAATGAGGTCAAAAATTAGTTTGAAAAGAGATTCCAAGAAGAATCGAAAAGGGGTTTGAACCTTGATGGGTTCCATTTTAGGAATATAACGGAAGCTTGTTGTGCTGTAAAATGTGGTGGTACGGGTCCGAATGATTTTAATTTTTATTTCATTAAGGGCAATTTGGACATCTTGGGTAAGGATTTCATTAAAGTTATAAATTGTTTTCATGAATCTGGTTACATTCTTAAGGGCTTTAATGCATTATTTGTCATTGTCATTCCGGAAAAAGATAACACAACCACTTTGAATGATTACAGTCCAATTTTATTTGAGTGGCAAGGACTTTCTGGACAGCATATTCATCGCTAATGAGACGGTAGATTTTCTTAGGAAGGAAAAGGGGAGGGGAGTAAGAGTCAAAGTTAAGTATGAAAAGACTTATGATTCAGTATAGTGAGACTCTTTAGTATACATGATGCCCAAACTTGGCTTTAATCATAAGTGGATTAATTGGATCAAAATGTGCCTGAACTTAGCCACTAGCTCGGTTCTGGTCAATTGACTTCTAACCAAGGAGTTTAAGACTAAAAGAGGTTTGAGACAAGTGGATCTGAATCGTGGAAGATTGATGTTCCCATTTAAATATCTAGTAGTGCGAATAGGAGAAAATCCTAGAAGAAATGAATTATGGCAACTCATAGTTGATAAGATTAAATCTAGGTTGTCTACTTAGAAGGGGAGGATCTGCTTGATTAAATCAGTGATTAGTACACTTCCATTGTTTGTTTTATTTGTCATTTTTCAAGCTACCTGTTTCAGTGTGTATGGCCATTAAACGAATACAGTCAAAATTTTCTATGGGGTTGGAGCTCGGAAGGTAAGAAAATCAATTGGATAGGTTGGAGTAAAGTCTATTTACTTGTAGAATCAGGAGGATTGGGAATCAAAGATGTAGGGAAATTTAATGATGATTTCCTAGCCAAATGGAAGGGGCATCTAGGTTTAGGTGTAAGAGGAATGTGGAGAGATATATTAGATTCTAGGTATGATGATTGGAGGGATATGTCAAGAAGTATAGCAGTTAGGAATAACTCCTATTATTGAAAAGACCTTTGTAGGGTCTGTGAAGTAGGAAATAATCCTAATTGGTTTGATGATAGGACTACATGGAAGATTAGGAACTGAAGTATAGTAAAATGTTGGGACGATAGATGGATGGGGAAAAGACTGCTAATGGACATATTTCCGAGATTGTATTCATTATCCATGAGTAAGGGGAGAATGGTAAGGAGAAAACCAATGTTTAGTGGGAGGAGGTACTAGGATAACAACTAGTTAATCTAATTTCTAGTGCCAAGTGAAAGAAAGGAGAAACTGATTGATGGGTATGAGAAAGGGGCAATCAAAATGAATATACAACTAAGTTGGGATATAAAGTGCTATTAGAAGATCCTTCCAGTCTACAATATCAGTGGTTGAAGGAAGTGTGGGCCCTTAAAGTGCCTAGGCCAGTAAAGGTGATTGTTTGGAGGGCAATGTTAAAGAGACTACCCACTAGAATAAGTCTACTAAGGAAAGGTGTTAGTATATAGAATAACCTTTGCCCTTTATGTGAAAAAGTGGAGGAAACTATCCAGCACCTTTTAATTGGATGTGAGGTTGTTCAAAGGGTATGGGATAATTGTAATAGATGGTTATAATTATCTTCTGTTAGACATAACGAGATTGTGAATCAGTATGAAAATTCCTATGTAATTGGTTTGAGCAAAAAAGTAAATATGATATGGAAAGGAATGTGGGGGACAATTGTGAGCAATGTTTGAAAACACAAAAACAGGATAGTCTTTCAAAACGGGGTGGTGGATGACATTGAAATCTTAGCAATGGCATAGATGAAAGCATGGTTATGGGCAAAGTATAGGAATAAAGGAATGAACAACTTGAATTCTGATTGGTATCTATTTCTCGTGGGCTGGTTGAAAATTATTAAATAAGCACAATATGGAGTGGTAGGTGAAAATATAACTTAGGGAAAGTGAAGTGGGTGTGAGAGGGTAGGATGCAATGTATTTGTTATGGTGTGGTGTTTGTGCAGGTTACAGGCCTTATCAATTGCAGTAGAGAATGCTTATGAAGTCTAAGGGACATTGAGAGTTAATAAGTATTGCTATCTTATAAAGCAACTTAACATATCACTTCAACAACAAAGCTCCACTTATTCAAGATCTTTGTTACCAATAAGCATACCGAGATGTTTTGAAGTAGCATCAGAGCTTAAAGATAATTCGTACAAAATTGGGATGGAGTTGGCCAGACTGCAAAGTTATGCAGCCATGCTAAATTGTGAAATAATGAAAATACCATTAAGCTGTGCAGCCATGATGAATTGCGAAATAATGAAAATACCATTTAGGTATTTTGAGGTGTCAAAATTGTCTAAGTGAAAAGGAAAGATGATTTTCTTGAGAGAGAGAGTTGTTTTAATTAACACATTAAAACTTACATTTTCATGTTCGTATATATATATATATATATATATATATATATATATATATATATATATATATAATGTAATCAACGCCATAAATTTAATATCCACCAATAATTTCATATATGTCACCCATCTCAGAAGAAATATGAAAAATAGTTACAAGAAACATTTACCATTTACTTGTCCATTTAGTACCATATAAAGAGTTAATTCTTGTAAAATTCAACATCCATAGTATTGAACACAAGTTCTCATTTTCCAAAATAAAAAATGGAAAATTTCATGAAGACGTGATTGCTAGAGTCACAGTCTTGGGCCTTTCTACAAACACTAGACGACAAACACAATCAGAACTTGTTCACAACCTTAATTAGCTTTCAACTCTTCCATCATTCTCCACATTCTGTTTGTTGTCTTCCTCCGTGGTGGAGTGGTGGAAACGACGATGAGAGTCTGTTTGGATCAATAAATGCTTCTCTTATTTTCCTCCAGTATTTCCATCTCCACGATCTTCTTAAAACAAATGCCTGGAGAAGTTTTACTTAAGCATAAAGAAGCTCATGTCCATCTTGTATTGTTCCTACAAACAAAAGCCAATACTCACCATAATATTAGGTTTGACATGTTTTATGAGAACAATCATCGTTTACACATATCTTGGTTTTGAAAAAATAATCTGTAAAATAATGTTCAATATATGCATCACAAAAACCTGCAATCTTCTCTAAACGAAATGTTTTTTAGTTTAATAATCAAATATAAACTAAGCAGAAGCTATATAATACCTTTGGTACTTCCTTAATTTGATGTTATCACTCTTAGAAAAGTATATGTTTTTGCATTTTCATCGTCTTCATCTTTGCCCATGCTCCTAGCTCTTTGCCCAAACTCTTAATATTCAGAGATAACTGGAAATAGTCGTTGATGGAATTTCGACTACTTGGTTGAGAAAACTCTCCGAATATCTACTTTATATAGATGCAAAAGTGGGGATCACTAGTTCAGCAAGAGGATTAAGATTAATTAATTTTTTAGTAATTTTCCTTTTGAACCGATTATTTAAATTGATTTAAAATAAAAAAAAATTAATTGCAACATATATTTAACAATGTAATATATTAATGTATGCATTAAATTATTTAAGTGATGTCATTAAAAATATTACACAAAATTAATAAATGCAATAATATCTTAATGTAACATAAAATAACCATAATTTATGTATTTAATTATTTGTGTAATATATTAATATATGCATTAATTTAATTAATCTATTATATAATAAATATAGTAAAACTTTACCCAACATCCCAAATCGTAATTTGACTTTAAAAATATTTATGATAAAATCATAAATTACATCTTTGTAAAAGTTTTAATAGAAAATATAAGCAATAAGCATGACTGTCCTCCTAAAGGATAATTCACAAATAAATACAAGTGACAACCACTATAAAAAAAACCATGACATAATTATTATGATGATTATTCTTATATAATAATAATAATAATTATTAATATAATATTAAAAATAATATTAATCATATTAACAATAATAGTCATCATTAAATTAATATCAATAATATTAATATTATTAAAAATATCATTCATAATAATATTAATTAAATTAATAAGAATAATATCAAAAACAATATTAAAAATACTAATAATATAATATTAATAATATTAACATTAACAATATTAACAGTAATAATATTAATCATATTAATATTAATAATATTAATAATCATATTAATAATATTATTGATATTAATAATAATATTATACCTGTTAATAATAATAATACTAACATTAACAATAATGTTAATAAAATTAATGATAAATGTAATTATTATTATTATTATTATTATCATTAATGATATTAATAATAATAGTAATATAATTAATAGTAATAATAATAAATAATAAAATTAATATTAAATATAATAAAAATAACACGTTTTAAGATGTTACTAGCGCCTTACTTTTCTAGTCTAATTTGCATACTATTTTCGGGTATTTTGATATTCAACATATTACTTTTCTAATAAATTCCATACCGACTCTTTTTCTTAATAATAAAACTCCTTTATCAAAAACTTCAATGTCAAAATTTGTGATATTTCTAATTTATGCATTTTTTGGTGTTTATTTTATTCTTTTATATTTATTGTTTATAGAAAAAAACTAGATAGTCACGTTGCTCCTAGTATTTTTCTTGGTTGTAAACCTTACACAAAATGATACATTTACTTAGATCTTAAAAATATAAAATTAATATTTCTCGACATGTTGTTTTTCATGAAAATTATTTTTTTTTATCATTCTTCTTTTGGAAATAATAAAGATTCAAATAATTTATCTCTTCCTATTTCACAACGTTATGCCTAAACTTATGATGACCTTAATATGGATGATAATAAAAATCTTGAGTATACTAATGATATTCTTGTTAGTGACCTGCTTCTTGTTGATGAAAATATTATTGTTGATACCACTCCTAGAAGGTCAACACGGAATACAAGATTGTCTTCTTATCTCTAAGATTTTGAGACCAACATTGATGCAATCCTACCTTTAAGACTACATATAAGAATAAAGAGGTTACTGGACTAGAGTTCTGATTAAGAGCTTATCATTGTTCTCATCTCCTCATTAAGAACACCATTCTTTGTCATTTCAATAGAAAAATCATCATTTGGGATAACTAACCATGGAAACTCAAAGCATATATCAAGAATCAAGTAAAATTAACAATATGAATAATCCCAATAAATTGTCATTATAGTTAGTATTTGTAGCTGACAATTGATTAAAACATTCTTGAGAATTACACAAATGTTATGTAATGAGAATCTTTTCATCTAGTTTTTGAAAAGTCTTTTGAAAAACTTTTCAAAGAATTTTGCATGATTTTTCATGTATGTCCCAATGTTTCACAAAGGTTTTTTCTCAATGACTCTCAAAAGATATATATATATATATATATATATATATATATATATATATATATATATAT
>Ga0209489_103624_pt1 | contig 29785 bp, 16 predicted proteins | sample SiratrowhiteBW_FD_187527 | JGI IMG/M metagenome (GOLD analysis project Ga0209489, IMG submission 187527) | Root nodule microbial communities of legume samples collected from California, USA - Siratro white BW (SPAdes) (version 2) | ecosystem: Host-associated > Plants > Roots > Nodule | place...
AGTTTGAAGTTTATCAAGCCTCCAAGTGGGAGATTGTTGGGCTTTGTGGAGGCTTGATTTGAGTTAGGCCCAATTAGACAGTAACCCTAGTTTCTCCCTATAAATACACAACTTGTATTTGTAATCTTGAGCAATCACAAGTGAATAAAATTCTTCCTGTTGCACGTGGATTAGGGAAACCGAACCACGTTAAATCTTGTGTGTTGCCCGTGTTCCGTTCTTTCTTCTATTCCTTGCAGATTATTTGTGTGTGTTGTTTGTTTAAGACTCATCACATTATTGGAAGCGCCAACACTTCAATTTTTTAGTTTAATAAAGTTCCGTAAGGATTTCCAATTGATGAACATAATGTAATCTTCAAGCTCTAACCAGCGTGATCATCTTCTACGTGTAGCCTTGCCATGCACCACGAACCCCACCAACACATACCAAAAAATATTAACGAAACAAGACCATGTAGGATTCAAAGTTTGTTGGATTTTGAAAACCACAAAACTAACATAGCATTCACATTGATGTCAGATTACTGTTTAAGGTAAGGTGGCGATGTCACCAGCTTTTCATTTCTGCAAGTAATTGCCAAAAGCTGGTGTTGTGTGATAATCTATAAGAAAGTATTGTATATTTTTTTTTCGATGTGGAATCTCCAAGTTTTGATTAGGAATAGGTATATATTAATTAAAGTAAATATAATTAAAGGTTTATATATTAAAATGTATATGAAGATACGGTGACGCATGATTGTTATCTATCTCTCCAACAACAGTAAGATTCGGATTATGTAAGCTATGAAGGATGAACTTTCGTATAACTTATTGTTTAGAGAATGCAAGTCTAACTGTATACATAATGTTTCTTCATTTTTTTAATGCAACTGCTGCAAAATAAAATATTTATGTCCTCTAGCCATCAAACAATGAGACACCAACTTCTTTTTTACGCTAAAAATTGTTGAAGTATAAAACAAAACACTGTTGACACATGGAGCTCCGAACTTTTTTTAAAACATTGAGTGCAACCAATACTCTATAGCATAAACGAATTATTATGGAGTTTTTTAACTAGGGAGTATGGTCCGATTAGGGATTTATTTTGATGGAAAACTTAATCAGCCAACTCCCTTTGGTTATAAATAAAGTTTGACTGTCATAATTGTTAATATCAAAAAACTATTGTATATTTGAATTAATTGATCAATCTTAAATGAAACAAAGATTATACCTTAAGTTAGAGTTTTCTCATAATTGAGTTTTAATTATTCTACAGTCTTGCTTACTGTGTTAATTACAGTTTTTTTTTATTCAAAACAATTTCTTTTTATAAAAGAAGTAAGCTTTTTCAATTATATTCAACCTCACAAATTTGGGGATGATAACAGGATAAGATGGATATAAGTACTTGTTAAACCAATACATACATGCGAATATCATTAACATTCGTAAATACTAACTAAAAAATTAAAAGAAAAACATAATCAATAATTACACTAATTAAAAATTTACAATACTAAAAGGAGAAATCCATTGATCTTCATAAACAATTAATAGAAAAAGTAGTATAATATTATGTATAAATTTATTTTAGTGTATATATATATTATATCACCGGATCTGCAAGTATAAGTACTTGGTCAAATCCTGGTTCTGTTAATACAGTTAATATCTTTTATCCCTAAAATTAGATTACATTAATTAATTTTTCAGAGAGAGTAAAAATAAAATTTATTAGATTCACACTCATCAATCATTATTCTTTCAAAACTAGCAAAGAAAAGTTTAAATTATATATATTATTCTAGAATCATTTTCTCTGAATATGAGTGACAAATAATGGGCCACCATGTCTACAGTGAAGTGCAAGGACTTCACAATGAGGAAGCAACATTAAGGTGACATCATGAGTAGCAAGGTTTTCTCCTTCTGCAGGCTGCAACATAACAAAACAGGAACCAGAATCGTGTGTGATTTGTGAGGATATATAATAATGTTTTATTGGTAGAGAAAGTAAAAAAACAAGAAGAAAGAATGAATTAAAATAAGTTTTGATTTATAAATCCCACGTTGTTAGATGGAAGGTTGATGAATTATGGCACCTGATTTTCAATGGGTTTTGAATGCATGGACACGATGCTATAACAACAGATGAAGCAACATGCTGCAAATCACAAATGTCAAGAACTTATGAAGCCATTGACTTCACCCTTGGAACAAAAATCGACAACTGTCATGTGCAATCGTTAGAAAGCTCCCTGCCACACAAAACTGGCCACAGATAAGAAGACACGTGTCCAAGAATTTGGAGTTGACTTCTTAAAGGTGGAGTTTTGGTTGACACATCATCATAGACAATCGGTTTGTGGAAGAGTTTGATCTTCTTTTCATAGAAAGGAACCAATAGACAGAGGAAGGACAAAAAAAAAAACAAAAGAGAAAGAAAATAACAGAAAATGAGATTTTTAATTCAAAAATTAATAAAAGAAAAATAATTTGTGATTAATAATTTTATTTATTGTTATTATATTTTGATAATAATATTCATTTAATATTTATTATTATAATAGAAAAACACTAATAATTTATTATGAATATCATGTAATTGATTATTGTCATATAGAAATATTAGATTTCTTTCTCGCTTCTCCGACATAATCTATTTATTGTTATTTATTTGTAAGTCTTCACACATTCACAAAAAAAAAAAAGTGATTTTTTATTTTATTTATTTTCCCTATTTTTTCTTTACACATTCAATTCTCCATCAATCCTTATTGATTTCTTCATACATTTATCATTTTTGCTCTTTTCATTATTTAAACCAAACGAAATCTTAAATTTGTGGAAAATCATTTTAAACAATAAACACTATTTTTGATAGGCTTAGCCGCAACCAAACACTAAATAATCAATTGATTTCCCAAAAGTAGATGTAATTTCCCAAAAATATATGTGTACTCTAAAAATTATGAATCTCACGTTAAGTTCCCGGATTTTAATGATTGCTGTACCTGTAAAAAGTCCCTTCAATGAGTGGTTCAGTTCATGGAAGGTGTTGAAGTTTTTTAATCTAGGCAATGGCCAAAATGTCAAACATTGACTCCGAAACTTCAATGAAGAGAAAATAACTATTAGGTTTATACAATAGGTAGTATGTAACTATGCTTATTTTAGAAAGATACAAATGAAAAAAAGAAGAAAAAATAGTAAAAACTGACATAATTTTTAAGTTATTTGAAAAAACAATAGGATTTTGTTTTATCTTATTCAATTTTGTAAAGAAGTGATAACCTTTTCTTCATACTAATCTGCGTTTCTCTTCCTTTTCTTTCTTGTAATGTATATGATATGCTTGATTCGGTTTTAACAAAATATTTTTACAGAAAATGCAAGGATAAAGATTAGACAATATTAGTGCAGTTTGTTTGAGGTGATTTTGAGGGAATAGTGAGGAAAAAATGATTTTCCCATTACACATGTTTTCTGAGCGTTGAGGTGAATATTTGCATGTAAATAACTAACTTGTTTCATATTAAAGGAAAATTATACATTGATAACCAACATTTTTATAAATAGTTACATGAAAACCTTATTTTAGTATAAATATTCTACTCAAGTGAATTAATAACTAAAATAGTAAAAGAAATATTATGAAATTTAAATATGTAGTGATTGTATGAAATATTGTGGATGTCAAAATATTGGACCCTTCCTTAAAATGCTCCTCCAAGTTTTTCAAGACTTCTTTAGGCAGAATCATCTCATGTTACTGTGTTCAAATCTCTTCCTCTTAACTTGTGACATTAATTATTTTTCACTTCTTAACGTGTAAATAACGATAACAACGAATTGGGTTATACTGATAGTAGTTATCTACTACTTGTCTGGTCAAAAAACTATATTTGTTAGTCATTATGTATCCATGATTAATTTTATTGTTTATTTTTTAAAAAATACATGTGAATATTTATCGATATCTATAAATAGTTTTTTTTATAAATTTTAAAAAATAATATTTAAGAATTATTCTTTAACATATAAACTCAAATAAAATTTTAATCTTAAATTAAAATCTAAATAGAATTACATCATCAAGTATTGGTGGAAATAAAATTAGTTTTTTTAAGAATCTAATTTGAAAATCGCAAAATATAACTTTAAATAAAATTAGTCTCTTCAAAAATATATTTAACATTGAACTTTGAGTTGAAATAAAAAATACAATCTATAAACTTAAATTTTTAACAATTCTTCAAATAAAGTTTTCCTTCCTAATAATTTAGACTTTAATCACTTGATCCTAAAAAAATTCAAATAAAATTTCATTAACAAGAGGTAATTAATGAACACTGATCATGGTCTCCATAACATCTATTAAAAATACTCATTCTTCTATCTCTTGTGAATTTTTATCTATAAATACTTTTGCACGAAAATCTTTTTGTCATTCCTATTTGTGAACAAAGTCTTAAATAAGAGGTTCATTCTTAAAAGAAAACTACATAATTAATTATGAAGCATGCACACTAATTTATACAGTGGAACAAGAGTAATGTTTTTTTTTTAATAATCTACATAACTTTTATATATTATCTATAATTAATTATTTTGGTCAAATTATATCAAGATTTGATGTAATCAACCTACATTGATTATATGTGACTTATATTCTATTAAATGGGTAATGAATATTTCATATTATTCATAGTCAATGAGATATAATTGTTTATATATAAATGTACCATAATCATAATCAATATGCATTATCCATCTTACAAAATCAAATAATTTTCACTTCTTAAAAGACATTTATATTTTAAAAATTAAAATTAAAATAATATATAATTGAAATGTTGATTATTTTATAACAAATATCACTTTTTTTTTCTAATAAAACACGTATATTTTTATTTTTCTCTCACTTATTCTCTTATTTTATTCTCTTTCATTGTGTAAAGAACATTACTTTTTACTACAATTTCCTTTTCTATTTTATTTTTCACCCCTTCATTTTTTTTTTCATTTTCTTTGACATTATAATTAGTGTACCAATACTTGTCTACTTATTTTGCCTCTTCCCGTGAAACCAAACAACAAAACGCTTACAATGAGTACGATTTTCTTTCCTTCCTTAGTCAATCTGTTCATTTTCACTGGAAACAGAGGACCATAAATAATGTGTATTTTTTGGTTTCGAGCTTTAATAAATTAATATTTATAATGTATTTAGTACCAGGACAGCAAATATCCGAAATAAAAATTGGAATCCTTAAGGATCATTGTTAGTTAAACTCCGATAGATTACTTACAAAAAAACTCAAACATTAAAGTTAATAGCAGTAGCAGAAGAATAATAAAATTAGAAAAAATAAAAGAGGAAGCTTTTGAGTTATATGGAATGTTCCATGGTTTTAGTTAGATTGTTAATATCTTTAAAACATAGTTAACATTTATGTTTAATTATCCGAGTCAAAGTAACCAAGAGAGGGCCCCCAAAAATGATTGTTTTTAATTAAGAAAAAAAAGCACATTTATTACTTACTTCAAACGCAAACTTATTTCAAAATATTCTTATCCAAAACTGAGAGTCAGAGCCCCATATCAGAAGCAGACAGAAGCCAAAGGAAAGCAAAGTAAAATATGACGAAAGAGTATTACAAAATTTCTCAAAATGTTGATAAGGAAACTGAACAACCTTACCGTCCGATCATTCCCCATAATACACCTAAAGCTAATGTCAAACTCATCTTCAACCTTTTTCATTTTCTTACCCTCCTATGCCTTAGTTATTGAACACAAACTAATCACATTTTTTAACCTAGGTCAAAATGACACACAAAAAAAGTGGCGTGTAAACTAATCATTTTCTTTCAACCTAACGTTACGTGTTACGATTCATATATCGGTGTGAATGCCCCATGTAGGTATACTACACGTTTACAATGGAAAATACGCAAATTCTATATTTCTATTCATTCTTTATTAAAATTTTTCAGATTCCTATATTGAAATAAAGACGTGTTTAGACAAGCTTTTATCTAAGGACTTACAAAAAATGAAAATGAAAAATAGTAAAATAGTTAAGTTTTGAAGCACATAGTAAATAATGATGTGAAACCTTTCTCCATTTCTATTATTGATAATGATCTATCAGTACTATTTATTTATAAAAATTGAATACAAAGATCAGAAAATTTACTACACATTTTGTTTGATTACGTGAAAACAGAAGTAACTGTGAACGTGATAGTACCAGCAATCCAGCTGGTTCCGTCGTCTTCTTTCACCATGGCAACTCTGACATATAGGTGCATGTGTTCTTTGTATTCTCAATGTGAAAGTTCTGTTTGAAAGCTACAATTCATTGAAAAGTTTACCTTCACTGATAATCTACGAGACTAGAGACTCGAAAGGAGACATTTCTCTTTAGTGGAAAATGTCAAATTAAATGAGTTCCAAACACATGAATAAAAAAAATGAAATTGATGTAATAAAGCGTTTTTTGTTTCTTATTTTTATAAATAATTGCAAAATTTTCACCTTATTTTTGTTTCATTTCCTTTGAAAATGGTTAAAGTGTAATTATTTATAAAAACGTTTATTAGAGGTATAATAAATATGAATTAAGTATTTAAATAATTATTGAAATGGTTGAAATTAACTATCTAATAAAAAACGTTTTCACAAAAATTAATGAAATAATTATAAAAGAATGAAAATAATTAATCAAAAAAATTATAGATTATGTTTCCTGAACTCAAACAAAACTTTACAACTTGAATAATTCAATCTTTGTTTTAGTTATGTCATGGTTTACATTTCACATAGGACAAAACATTTTCTGTCATTAGAAGGTTTTTACTTATGTTTAGGGTTTAGTACTAAGAAATTCTCTTTTATTTGTTAGTCCTATATAAAATAAGAGAAAACTATAACTCTTAACTTATTGTTTTAAAACTAAATCAAATAAAAATCTTAGACACTTTTTTAAAGCTGTTATTTTGATCTTTTACTTTAAAGTAGCTTTTATGGAGATTAGGCCAAACAACTATTTAACGTAGCCTCTTTAAATATACCTTATTATATTCATTTTAATCACTTTAAATATATTTATTTTTAATTTAATTATTTCCAATTGAGATATGGAATAAATTTATGTAATGCTAAGTAACCGTAATGAAACACTGAAAATATATAAAACATTTAAGCAGAAAAATCGAGTAATAATTACTGAAGAAAAAACAAGACCGAAAGCTAACTTTTACCATGTAAAGAAGGATTGATAAGTGAAAAAAAAAATATAATAAATTGTACATATTATATATCCTCCCAAAAATGGTTATGAAAATAATATTTTTTTCTCAATACTTTGTCAGAGAAAAGTGTGTTGCATGACATATTTTTTTAAAAGAAAGAATACGTGTGAAATGTACTAAAAGTTCACTTAATCTGTCTCTCTTTTATCATTCGTAAAAATACGAGTATAATTTTTATGCAACGTGTTGTATGCATGTATTGCCTACGAATTACTGCGTACAATTATACGTAGAGAACATCATCCGTATATACGCATGTGATGATAAATACATGCAGAAGGCCGGCACCAAATCCTTTTGACTTGAAGCAAACAGCTCCGCTTTCTTTCGCTATAAAAGTAAGGGTCGTCCTCGCTTTAGCCTTAGACCCAACAAACGTTTACTTTCCTTCACTTTCTCCACAACCCTCTCTCTTTCTCTTTCTCTTTCTCTCTATCTATATTTCCTCTTCAGTGCACTTTGCGGCTCCACTTTTACAAATCATTCATCCAATTTTCACTATTCATCTGCGGCTTTCACTATGGGAAGAACACCTTGTTGCAACAAAAATGATCTCAAAAAGGGTCCATGGACACCTGAAGAGGATCTCATGCTCATCAACTACATTCACACTCATGGACCTGGAAATTGGCGAACCCTCCCCAAGAATGCAGGTGCCTACAAAATTTTTCCTTTTCTCTGTGCTTCGTGATATTATTATACGTTCATTAATTATCGAATATTAACTATTTGTTGGTTAATCACATTCACAGGCTTAAAACGATGTGGCAAGAGTTGCCGTCTTCGATGGACTAATTACCTCAGACCCGATATCAAGAGAGGAAGGTTCTCTTTTGAAGAAGAAGAGACCATCATTCAGCTTCACAGCATCATGGGAAACAAGTACGTGTTTGGTTTTGCTTAATCTATCTCGAAAGGTTTAAACTTTTTTTAAGAATGTTAGGCTTATGTGTTGTTTTTGTGTTCATATTTAGGTGGTCGGCAATAGCAGCTAGGTTGCCGGGGAGAACCGACAATGAAATAAAGAACTATTGGAACACTCACATTAGGAAGAGGTTGCTGCGAAATGGAATTGACCCTGTCACACACGCGCCACGCCTTGATCTTCTTGACGTGTCCTCGATTCTGAGGTCAGCACTTGGCAACGTTACTCCATCGTTTCTGAATCTGCAAGGCTTATTGGGTGCCCAAGCTTTGATGAACCCAGAGTTTCTGAAGCTCGCTGCCACTGCCACTTTGTTATCTTTGAAGAATGATCAAAACCCATCAAACTTGGTTTCACAAGTGCAACAATTCAATAACAATGCCGGGAACTGTCAAATGCAAAACCAGGTTGTCCCTAGTCAGTTTCAGACTCCAACTCAAAGCAACAACTTGAACAATGGCTTTTCAATGTCCCCAGAAAATTCAATTCCTTCTTCCTATCTTGGTGAGCACAATTACCTGAATGTTCAACAAAACCAAGTTGATTTGCTACAGGACCCGGAAGTGGTACATTTGTTAAACAATGCAAACCAAAACATAGGATATGAATCGATTCTGTCTACTACGCCTTTGTCTACACCAACCCCATTGAATTCATCATCCACTTATGTGAATAGCAGCACGGAGGAAGAGAGGGACACGTATTGCAGCGATGTGTTCAAGTTAGAAATTCCCGAGAGTTTGGACATTAGTGATTTCTTGTAAATATGTGTCAGTTTGTGATTGCGTTTGTAAACTGCTGCATTTATATATTATTCTTGTCATTTGAATTTGTGGGTCATACAGAATTTTGTAGTCGATCGAGTTTATGTTCATTATTTTTGCTTCACATGTTGTCAATACTTCTGATGATGATACCAAAGCATTTGTAATTTTTACAACTATCTTTCTTTATGCTCTCTATAGTTACATTTTCTGTGTGGTGGATTATAGCTGATTACACTCTCTAATCGACAAGTTTTCAGTACATAATTTCCTTGGATCTTAGGGAGTGATGAAATGAAAAACAACACAGACAGAGAGTTGATACAACTTAAATTAATCAAAGCAACTTTACCAGGAAGTTCAATTGTAATTTAATTAATGGCTTGATTAACAGGTTGGTTACTTTAATTTTCTTAGTTATAAAATGAGTGAACTCATTAATGAACTTAAAAGTTTAGTAGAAGCGGGCTATTATTAATTAATGAAAAAGAGTTTTGATAATTTACGTAACATCATTAAGTTCAACCAAGCGCCGCCATAATAGTGTCAAAGAATACGAAACTTGAGTCTTTTTTTGGAATATAATAAGGATGTGTTTGTTAAATGTAAAGATTGAACTTAATTTAAATTGTAAAATTGATGAACGATTAACTTAATTTTACAATATTTGTTAATATATGCCTCCTTGTCTTAAAGCAGAGAAAAAGACAGGAAATTTACGCCTAGAATTTGAAGGTAAGGAAAATTTTGTTATATTCCAACTATAAAAGTGTGCTAACAATACTTAATTTTGTACTATGTAATCATAAATAGATCCAAAAATAAGCCCTTTAAGGTTATTTATTTTTAATACAAAAAATACTTTATTTCTAATAAAGAATAATGTTTTCTTAAGAAAATATTTTATAGTGGTTTACAAAAATGACTTGAGTTAATTTTTAGAGCTGTCTCAATTATTGACTTCTAATGGATTGTAATCATACTTTACTCTCAAAGTTCATTCTGATTAAAGAGTTATTTTCAAGTACATTGTTTAGAGTTTTTTCTTTAAAAAAAAAATTATAAGTGCTCAACGCACTTGACAGAAAATTAAAGGAGGAAGCAATCTTTGACCGAATTTAATAATCGAATATCAATGAACCACAAGCTTTATTTACGAAAAAACAAGGCACCTAACACTAGTGTCTTACCTGAATAGAACTCTTTTAAATTTAATTTAATTTATTATTTTAAAATTTCAATGAACATATATCATCTCTTATCTACTGGTGAGACAATGATTTTGAAAAACTTTCCCCCAGGATAAATATTTGTTTGACCCCTCAAAATTTTATAAACTATTAATTACTTTTTAAAATAAAAAATTGCTAATAAATGTCACAAAGAACCTTGTTGAAAAATAAATTAATGTAAAGATTATTAAATAAAAAGCTTATTCAACATTTAAAAAAAATATTTTGTTAAACGTTATATAGTTTTATTTTTACCTTTTTATTAAGAATAAAAAGCACTTATTAAGAAAAACTAAAGTTAAATTTTTTAGTCCAAAGTAATTCTTCTTTCTTGATTTTGTTTATGTTTATTATTGAAAAAGCATGTTAGCTACTAATGCTACCAATTTCCCTTGATTGTTGTATGGAGAGAGAAAAGGTGAGAGATAGAAAGATGTATATGTATGTATATGAATACATAACTAAAGTAGTTACAAAATAATTAATAATCAGGATTACAGAAAGTTAAAAGTTGTCATTTAATTTTTTTTAATTTTTCAAAATTAAAAATTATTATTTCATTATTAAAATATGGAATACATATACGTTGTAAATGGTTTCTAGCAAACTTTTATAGTTTATTTCGTATAGAAGAAACAAGGGCAGAAACAATTTTTTTTTTTCTTATCATCATCATTTTCAGGCAGTGTTACATCTTGGAATCTTGGAATTCTGAAAATATATTTTGAAAATAAAAAAATAAATTATATAGAAAATTTTTTGTTATTTTATTTTGTTCATGTAATATGTGTAGAATAAAACGTAATAGAATATTAAATATTTACAATATCTCAATCTTAATTTCTTAAATTCAAATAATAAAGTTGAGATCATTTTTCTTTTAAATCACGTGGGAATGATTTTGTGATTTCATTCCATTATTGGGGTGAGCATTATTGATCATCATCATTCAGCTTATCACATTCTCTCCTCTCTTTATTCTACGGCCCACAAAGAAAGTGTTTGAACTTTGAACAATGGAACCACGATTATGGCCATGCCAGAACACAGTGTAGAGATGCATATGAATGTTGATCTTTTTGACTTTTTGGGCGATCAAAAAGTGCTTCCTTGTCCTTACGTGCCCACTTCATTGGAAGAGAAGAGAACTACGTAACATCTACTTCCCAATAAGGTGGGAAACCAAACCAAAATCTACCTTTTACACAGCATACACACCTTCATTGTTACCACACATCATTTGTGTTGGGTCCGTAACTCCCTAACATACCTTCATATTTTGATGAAGATTAATTTGCTCCTACGCACACACAAAGATCACGGTTACAGGGTTGAATTAAAAGGTTTTTGCAGGTGATTAATAGGGAGAGATTTCAAACACGGAAAGCATCTTCCACAAAAGCGTAGACAAAAAGCATGGCATGCATCAACTAATTATCTCTTTTGATGCAAATCAATTATCCTATACTTTGAGTGGATTCATATTCTAGAAAGGGAGGAACAAAGAGTGATAGTACAGGAGGGTTAATCTTTATATTGACTTATGTGTGTTATTAATATTATAAAAAAAGTTAAATTATTGATAAAATTTTACCAATAAAACTTTATTTTTCCATAAAATATTATTATTGATAGATTTTTAAGTCCGTTAATTACTAATATATTTATAAATGAATTTATCTTAAATCAGTCCATAAATTTATATATAATCAAGAATATTTTAGATGAATTTATCTTGTAATTTTTATCTTTTTAATATAAAATAATTTTTTTTACAACGAGAAAAAGAAGCAATAATGGAACCACGTATCCGTCATTTGCAACATTGTGATAGTGACTTTCGAGTGAATTTCCACGCCCTCAATGACTTTGCGGAAATGGTTTTTAAGCAATTAAAATGGGACACTTTTTGTTGTTCCTTTACTTTGAAAACCCTATTTAACAATGTGTTTAGATGAAAATTTCAAAATAAATAAGCAATACTACAAATTTTAGATAGTTATTTAGCACTAAATTTAAGGTAAATTGGTTAAGATATATTATAAATCGGTTGATTTTTACTGAAAAAATTCATACCATCTTAATTTTTTAATATTTAATACTAATAATGTATAAAAAGACTCATAAAATTATACCCGCTCTCATGTTTAATATTGTCAACCTGGTGAATGAGACTAAAATTTATGAGTGGTCAATTACAACAAGAGCTGTTAACAATATAAATCTGTCAAATCTATTTAAACTGACTCTAACATTTTAAAAGGTAGACTATAAATTTAATTAATTTTACAAAAAGATAAAAAATTACTTTTATTTATATATTATAAATTGATTTTATTTTTAATATTTACTGTTTTTAAAATAATTTTATATATAATAATTCAAAATTATTATATGTGCCAACATTATTTCTGAATATTTATCTTAGTATTGGAATATCAAATTATTGATTGATAAGAAGTAATGGATATAGATGAATAAATTGGACTCTACTTTTTTGGCATGTATGGCGGTGTCTTGATGTAGACTGAAAAAAAAAAAGAGTGCCTTTTGGACTAGAAAGAAAAATGGGCCACATTTCCAAAACCTTTAGACTCATGATCATGACGCACCAAATACGATACAATTACATCATCGTATTTTGATTTTGGAAATTTCTTTGAATAAACCCAAGTCGATCCACTTTCCTTACAGTTATTTGGAACGACCAAAACATGATAAACGAAGAAATGAAAAAAAAATGTGAAAAGTAAAATCTTAAAACACGAAAAATAAAACATTATTTTACATTTAACTTTCTCCCTTACTAAAAAAAATCAAATATAATCAAACACATAATTAATTACATAGTAAATAGTAATAAATGGATTTTATTTTTTCCGTTTTCCGTATTTTGAAGTTAAAAATGGACGTAAAGGATTTTTTTTTTTTACTAGTGAATGAGATAATAACATGACTTACGATAAAAAGCTTATAAAATATTAATGATTATAACGACATATAAAAATAGAATAGTGTTAGAATTCATAAATAAATACATTTTTCTTCTATGATTTTCCTTTCTTCTTCTCTTTGTGCCGCCCACGCAATGAAAAGAAAATAGGGACTTGAGCTGTCTTAATTTTGAAAGCTCATGGTTTCATGCTATTAAGAGTCAAAAAGTGCACCCTTGTCATTATTTCATCTTTGCTTTATTTTCACAATATTCAATCAACAGATTAGCTAGAGAATAACAAAACTATATCGACACGATTTTCTCCTACGAGGTGTGAAACAAACCTCCACCACGTCAACACCAGCATCTTTCAAAACCAGACCAAGTTGTTGATCCTTCTTTACATTCTTTCAAAAAACTTCGACTTCAAATTGGTTTACTCTCTTTCTGTTTAGCTCCATAATACTACATTACAATAACTATTAATACTGGTTTTTGTTTCTATTAAAAGCTTATATATAATGATATAATCCATTGCAATTATTGTTAGTTGTTGCATTGATGCTATCATTCGTTGACGTGAATTTTTCATTTTTTTTCAACAAAAACATTGACTTCACTCTGTTCTCTGCAGGAGATCAGAAGGAATTTCAAACAATAAAAAGTTGTCATTCACAGAAGAAAACAAACACGAGGACAATAATTGTATTAATTCACCGTGAAATTATTTAAGAAAATAACTGTTTTATCTTAGAACTCGGAGATACAAAGAAAACAAAGTCGTATTACAATAAATGAAAGGAGACTTTGTACATTATATTATTGAGATTATCCAAATTAGTAGCAGGATTTTTGGTTTTTTTATTGCTTATCAATATATTTTGAGAACAAACTAAATCAATCATGTTAACAAGTAATAAACTGATTACAATATTAACTTAAAATTAAGATAATATTGGATATTTGTTTAAACTTGTTAAAATAATATAAACAGGTAAAGATTTCAAAATATTCTGGATATAATTATTTAAAATAATTTCAATTTAGATGTAAATTATGGATTCACTATTAACTGCATCTCACACATAATTAAACATATAATAATAATAATAATAATAATAATAATAATAATAATAATAATAATAATAATAATAATAATAATAATAATAATAATAATAATTTTAGCATAACTTTTTATTGGTTTGACATAAATATTTTTTTACATCATTTTATAAATATTAACTATCTTAACTTTAATGTCATCTAGTTTAAGAGAGACAACTTACAAGTAAGACACATTCCTTAAAAACACATAAATACTATTGTAACTATCTTAACTTTAATGCCATCTAGTTTAAGAGAGACAACTTACAAGTAAGACACATTCCTTAAAAACACATAAATACTATTGTAAGAAAGATGACCATAATGTACTTCAAACTTTTCAATTTTTTTTTCTTTTGTTCCAGAATCATAATTTTTTTATTATTAACTAAAGATTAGTATGATATGTCAATGTGTTTAATCTAGTTATTTTAATATTTATTTGAAGTAATTGTCGCTGAAAATAAAATTATTGAGAAAAATGACACAGCTAAGGAATCTCTGAAGCGCATTATGTAAGTATCATACAATAAATTATACAAAAATTAGTTTTTCTTAAAGGTCGCAAATTGAGAACTCATCTTATTCCACAAATGATCTACATAAAAAATGGATGGCATGAGTTTACACAAGATAATAGAGTAGAGTAAAATGTCTCAACTCGTCTCATTTAATAAAGGTTGGACTAAACTAGCTTTTTAGGTGGTTTAATTCATGACTTTTTTTTATTTGAATAAATTTAAAAAAGAAAAACTTTAATACAGCATTTTTAACAAGGCCTCACCTATTCATGCTTTTAAGGGTTTGGCATGGGTATGCTTAATTGATTTTAAGATTCATGAAATTATCTAAAAAAAATCATCAAACAGGAAAAAAATTTAAACTCTTAATAAAGAAGTTTTAAAAATTTTATAATTTTAAATATTATTATAATAGTTAAAAATTCTCATTATGTTAAATATACATGCAAAAAGACCTTTAAGTCAATAACTGTCGTTTCTATGGAATTTGTACCATTTACAAAATGACCAAAAGTATAGTTTGGTTTTTTTTATAAGCACCACTAAATCGCAACAATTTTGATGCCATTGTTGTCACTTGTCGGAGATTGAACTTAATACAATTCAATCCACAACTTTTATTTAAGTTTATATGTAATTGTAAATTTTGATGTGTTAGATTAGTTATTTAACAACCTAGAAAATTATTGGAGTAGAAATGGTAAAAGTGGAATGAACACTTGATTATTGATTATTATATTATTAAATTCAAAACACGTATTTATAGAAAAAGTAAGTAGTCAAGTCTCATTTCCACTCAAGTCATCATCTCTCTAAAATTCCTAACTCTCTTTTTTCTCTGACTTCTCTCTAAGTCTCCGCTTTCATACGTCATCAGTTTCTAAAGCAGAGCTCACTGTTGGACTCGTGACGAAGAATATAGCAAGTCTATCTGATCAGAATATCTGTTCGAGCAAGTTCATTTTCTGCCCTCTTCCCTTAAGAGCCATTTTTAGATTTTCGTTTTCCTCTACCGTATGAGCTTGCATGTGGCCTCTGAGTTATCAGATAGTGCCTTTGTGAGCTTAGTTCCCTAGTGTTTTAGTGTGATCGTTGATCAGAGGTCCTTTGGTGCAGATTTGAGTTCTTGAAGATTTTAGGCTTTGAGGCTGTTAGAGAGAACTTCTAGTGCAATTCAGGTAAGGGAAGCTGACTTGCATGTTACCTAATTCCAGTTTGTTTGTGATTTAGGGTTTCATTTATAATATGTCTGTGAAAATGCATCTGTGATGGTTTATTTGTTGGCATGAAACTTAAGTTGAGTTCTTAATTGTTTATTCATTATGGTATGTATGATGAGTATGTGGTAATTGATAGAATGCAAGTTGAATTTCTAGTTAAGTTAGTCATCTGAGACATGTGTAGTAGCTCTGTGGTAGTAAAAATTGCATAAATTGTCTGATAACTGATGTTTTCTGCATAATTTGCCCAGGCGACAGCATCTCGCTCAGGCGAGAATGGTTTCGAGTAGCAAGTATGCTCTCTGAATTGTTTTCGCCCAGGCGGAAAGTTCTTTGCCCACGCGAGAAAGTAGTTTCGCTCAAGCGAGGGTACAGTCGCCCAGGCGAGAAAGCCCCTGGAACAAGTGTGCTCTATTGAGTGTTTTCGCCTAGGTGAGAAATCTTTCGCCCAAGCGATGAGGTATTCTCGCCCAGGCGAGAGTATTTTCGCTAAGGCGAAAATAGACACTGCTCTCTGGACTATTTTCGCCAAAGCGATATATTTTTCGCTCAGGCGAAGGATATTTTCGTCCAGGCGAAATTGATTTAGCTCAAGCTAAAAAAATAATTTTTTTTGGCTTTTTGTTTTCGATTATTTAACTCTTTTGGAATGAAATGTATGTATTTAATAAAATAGATTAATTGATAATTTAAGTTTCATTATATTGATGGTTTAGTGACTTCTTTAAATGTTGAGATTGAGATTTAAAAGTGAATGAATACATGAGTAGAGATTTGTATTATGATGTGATATTGTTAAAAATGTTGATAAAGTTGGTCAAAGCCTAGACATAGTGTTTTCAGGAAAGAAAATACCCGTGTCTTGGTTAATTAGGAAGTTCATTGTCTAAAGATCTGATCAATAACGATTGATATCCTGACTCTACTAGTAATAAGAGTAATAGGAATCAAATAAATGATCATTACTAGGTGGTGAGAGTCGAAGGAGGTCTGAACTAGGTGACTGCAGCTTGAAACATAGCTGGTCAGAAAAGTCTCAGGAGGACTAACCCTGTCATATATGATTGACGATTCATTTATGTGGAGGCTGTGTGGATTCACAGCTTGGAGATGTATGACAGGTGCATATCTCGGGGTCTATTCAATGCACAAATCTTTCGGAAGTAGAGTCATGTTTGTAGTGTGTTAGATTCTTATATTGTGATTATATATAAAATTGAATGTTTTTGATTTGTTAAAATTTGGTTAGCTTACCCTTTGTTTTTTGTTGTATTGCGTTTGATTTTCTATCTTTGATGATCGTGTCTTGACACGGGAGCAGATAGTGTTGCAGATGGATTTTTGGGAGACCATCTAGGTTGAAGGATGTTGTTAGGAATAGTTATATTTTGAAAAACTTGTATCTAATATTGTAAATATGTTTTGAAATTTCAGTTTAGCATTATTATATAATCTTAATGCATGTTAACTATGAAGTATTGTAAGATATACATGATGTTAATACTTTAGTTGCCTTAATAGAAGCTTTAATTTTGTGGGGTGTTACAAGTTATACAAATATCGATTTTTCTTTCTTTCATGGGTCTTTTTTATGATATTTATCGAAACAAAATTTATAAATAAAATATAAATAAATATTGTACTTTTTTGTTTAGATTAATATTGTTTATAATTTTCAATTTAAATATGCTAAGTTTTTATACATATATTCAATTTCTAAAAGTACATTACAACAAATGTAATTTTTTTTTATAATTTATAATAATATATACTTCACTAATTAGTTTTATAATTATTAAAATAGAAAATTTTAATATTATTAATGTTTTACATACCAATCCAATATAATAAAGTGTTAAATAAAAAATTTGTAAATGAAGAAAAAGAAGATGAATTGAAGAGGATGATAAACAAGAATTAAGACATTTGAAAATAAAATAAATAATTGGTAAAACTTCAAATAGAAAAAGTTGAAAGGAAATAACCAAGATAAAAAAAAAAAGTAATTGCAATGAGAGAATAAGATATTAAACATTAACATAAATAATAAGTGAATGTTAAAAATGGTTGGAAGAAATAAATTACGAGAAATGGCAACAAGAAAGAAGAAGAAATTGTTGAGAGAAATATAAACTGGGATAACTAAAACATCATCTCTGATAGTGTTTTTCAATAGAGTGTTAATTGATCACAGTAATTTTTACTATAAAAATGTTATATATAAACTGTTGAAAAAATTCGAGGGGAAAACAATGAAGATATCTCAAATAATGAGAATTGAGCCAAACCCACATAAGAAAATGACACCACCTTCAATCCAAAACCTTAAAGCATTAGGTTTGTGGATCTTCTTTCTATGTTACTTAACTTTCTCATTTCTACTCTATGTGAGACTTATACTCACACTCGGATACTTAACATAAACACTATACTCTTGAACATTGGTCATTCATTACCATTTTTATTTATAAACCTACAATATATGTCCAGTTGCCTATTTTTCTAGAACGAGACTTGCGTCTCCTTTCAAAATTTCCTTCTTCAATGTTGTTTCTTTTTCAATGTTGTTTCTTTTTAAATATTTTTCTTCTTTTGATATTTTTCTTCAATGCTTTTCTTTATTAATATTTTTTATTATATTTGCACTTGTTGACATACCTCTTTCAAGTAATTTTCTTTTGAATTTTTCATCCCAAACTCTTCCATCCAAGTTTAATATCATGATCGAATATAGTAAAAACAAATAGTATAAGACTCGAGAAAAGAAAAATCAATTTATTTATGACATTATAATTCTTCCAAGACTCACTTGACAAAATGGTGAAAGACAACTTACTTACTCCAAAAGACATATAACTAATTATAGGAGTACAAAACCCCTTCCATTATTTACCTCCTGTCATGAAAGGATTTTTAAAATCATATCATTAACTTGCAAGTTGGTATACAATTCATTATCAACAATAGAAATCCTTATTGAAGATAAGATAAATTTTTAGAAAATTTCAATGTAATTAAAATACTTGATATTACTTTTGATGTCATTCGTTTGAGCTTTCTTTTGTTGAAAGATATGGCAAGAACTTGGTTGCAATATTTGCCTAGCATAGATATTACAATAGGGGAAGACAAAGAGTTTAGCTTAAAACTTTTCTCAACACATAGGTTAAAGACTAACATACATCAAGAACTTTAAAATGAAGGAAAAGATTTATATGAACCATGAGAGATAGAATTGTTGACCAGATATCTAAACCACGACTTTACCAAAGTTGAAGAGTGTGGACACTTCTATTAGGGAATGAAATCTTAGTTCAAGGCAAAATTTAAATGCCTCAATTAAAGGATGGTGTAGCATAACATAAATTTCACAAATAGTTCATTGGTTGAACATTTGGTTTCCCTTTTTTAATATTTTGGTTTCAATAATGACTCGTGTTATTAATATTTTACACCATCATTCTTATATGCACATTTAAATTGGTTAAGATGGAGACCAAAGTAACTTTGAGATAGTAAAAAGAAAACTATAAATATGGTGTATATGTGTTAAGTACCAATTTTGAATGTTTTTATACATGAGAAATATTGAGTACTTGTGAGTTTAAGTGTTATTTAAAATAGTAATTATTCCCAATTTTAGAGTTTTTGGATTTAAATTTATGTTTTGAGTCCTGGGTTAAAGGAAATCATTTAGTCTCAATTATTGTAAAATTTTAGGTATAAACGAATGAAGAAAATGATAGATTGGAAGATTCATGAAGAAAAGAAATAAAAAGTTTAAAATAGAAAAAAAGCCCAAGAGAAAAGTCACTTAACCTAGGCCCAAAACCAAGTTTAAAAGGAAATTTTTAGGGTTTTGGGAGGGATCAAGACCTAGAGGACGGAGGCAGACGGCTAGAATCAAGATTTTCTTCTTCTCTTGCAATCTTCCTTTCATTGGTTTGTAATGGCTGTCATGGGTAACTAAATCTTCATATCTTGGGATTGAATGTAATCTTTTCGAAACTCATTTGTATTTTGGGATCTTGATTTATAATATTCAGTTTCTATTTAGATTTGGTATTTCCATCTCATTCTTCATGCTTGATTTTATATTCTTTATAGAATCTTGTTTTTAATTCTTGAAAGCTATTGGAAAGTGATTTTGAGTTTATGACCTAGAGGAAAATACGCAGTAATTTGGGATTCTAGGAATAAGGTTTCAATTTACTGAATGCAATACACCATTCTTAATGTTGGGTAACTGATTAGATAATCGAGGAATCTGCATCTGAGAAGTGCCTTATGAATCTCATTTTTGAGGAATCAATCTGAGTGATTTTTATTGTGCATCAAGTTTGAATAGTCACAGTCTTTATATGTCATGATTTACCAAAGTTACAAATGAGTGAGATAGATGAGTTCAATCCCAAGGTGTTTCCTCAATTGTTTCAGAATATTTTTACTGCTTATTAACTTTATTCTTAAGTTGCTTATTCGTAGTACTTGTTAGTCAAACCAAACCTCCATTTAAAACTGAATTTGCTTTTGAGTAGGCACGCTGAAATTCTAAAACAGAATTGTTCCCTGAGGAATCAACATCTTTACTTAACTCACTATATTACTTGTGACCCAGTACACTTGCCAAATAAAGTCTTAATAATATGACATGTGAAGAGTTTTTGGAAGATAGAAAAAGGTACAAGATGTATTCATACCAAAGAAGTTAAACAAAAGATGTCATAGATTTGGTATGGTAAGATTCTTTAAAGTGGATAATTAGATAAAACTGAAAAAAAAAATGGAAAAAATGCTAAATGAGAAATAGAAAAATCCAAGTCAATAAACCAAAATATAAAAGACATGATAAGCTAAAGAATGGGAGATATAACTTGCCAAATTAGAGAGAGGTATCAAAGTAAAACAAGCATAATAGAGAGTACACATTGCCAAATTAGAGAGAGGTATTAAAGTAAGAAAGACAAAGTGAATTAAACAACCATGATAGAGAATACACAAGGAAACATAAAAACTTGGCCTATGTGGAATGATATGGAGGAAAGAAATCACATAAACAAACGTATGATATTATATAACTATAATATGATTGATTCAATTAGGGAGAGATTTATTCTGGATGGAATAAGTTTTCTAAGAGCGCGATACTTATATAATAACCTAATTTTAATAACATGAGAAGATAGAGTTAATGTGGGCAAGGTGATCGAGGAGAACAGGGAAGAATTAGGAATGTTGTCTCAATCAATAACTTTGTGGACAAATGAAGAAACTTCAAGGAACAAAATCTTGTGAGCTCATGTAGAGGCCTCCCACTATTAATGTGGAGTTAGGAATGCTTTGAGAAGGTTGCAACTGCTATCAGGACACTTATAAGTGTAGATGAGTCTACAAAATCATAAAGAATGTTGGATTTTGCAAAATTAGGAATAAGACTACAAAATGATTCCACAACAACCTTGAAGAAAAAGATGAAAATAAATAGATAGATATACTACATATCAATAGAGGATGAAATATGTGGTATCCAGAAGAGCAAAGTAGATGATCGTGATTCATCCTTAAATGATTTGAATAGATTTCTGCGAATTCAAAATGCTTTGAGATGTTGGATTATCATAAAAAAATGGTAGAAATGGAAGATGAACAATGTACAAAAGAGTCATTAGAAGATATTAACAACAAGACCATTGCAAAAGCGAACACTAAGATGTAATTAAAAGAGAAAAAATAACCGACACAATGGACAAATTTGGAAAAAGAATAGTATAAGTAGAGGCACCACGAATGAGATTAACAATGTTTTCAAATAATGGAAAGTGTGAATAAGACCAACTAGAAACATATAACATATGTAGTGAGAGAAGTTGGATTGAACACCATGAAAGATTCTCATAACAGGTAACAAACAATCCAATTAGCCAAAACATTAATTGAATTTGAGTGACAAAATTTTTGAATTGGTGCAATTTCAAACTAAAATTTTCTAAATGGATAAACTTTTTTAATTGCCTAAATGAATATCAAGCCTACTAAATATTCTTTTACACATATTATTTTTTTTCACGTAAAAAGTTAATATTTATTTTAAAATAGTGTTATGACGTTAAGTAAAGATAAGAAAAGAATTATGTTATGCTAGGTCTAAATTTAATTAAAATAATCATCATGTAGTATAACATTAATATTTCTAATTAACTCTTAAACCCATTTTTTACTTTAAAAATAAGTTATAATAATTTTTTTAATAAATATTAAGGAATACTCTTTTAATTTTTAACATATTTTTTTATCGTCCAATCAGAATTTTAATTTTTGACAAATTGAAACACAATTTTATATAAATTAATCCTTCATAATAGTATGCGTAATTTAAGAAAAAATATGTGTATAAAAACAGTTTTGAATTTTTAAAATGCTTAAACCGTGTTAAAAATAACGGGCGGAAACATATACCATTAAACATGTGTGTCCAATCTTTTTACGACAATACAAAATAAATACTATAATAATTATTAAAATAAAAAATACTTAAAAAATTTATATTAAAATGAAAAAGATCAACAAAAGTTACGAAAGAAAAAATGATTATTTTTATGTCATCAACGGTTAGATAAAGTTTCATAAATAATACAATAAATAAGATGAATTGTACTTATAACAATAAGATAAATATTAATTTTCATAAGTGTATTTGTTTTTTTCTATGATATCCCTAAACTTTCGTTTCATTCTATCTTCTTCTTCTTTTATGCATACAAATCATAGCCAAAACAGTGTTAATCCTTTGTTTTTTCCCTCCCACACCATTTCTACTTCCCACATGAAGCAGCACAGAAGAAGTTCCAATCTTCGAAAACCAAAGAAAATGCAATCATTTATGACTTCCTTCGTGGGATTCCTTGTTTTCTTGGCGTCAATATCTTACACAGCTGCACAACCTCTGAACCCGGGGGACTTGCCGTCCTCAAACACCGTACCCGCATACCCGACCCAAACCCGGAACCAAATCTGCCGCCTCGACCTCTCCAACGAGCTCTTCGGCGGCGTCAACCACGCCTGCGGCACCACCCTCGACCGCAGCCGCTGCTGTCCAGTCCTTGCGGCCTGGCTCTTCGCCGCCCACGCCCGAACAGCCCTCGAAGTATCCGCCGCCGCGCCGCCTCCCTCCGCCGACCTCCCCATGATGCCCGACGACTCCCAGAATTGCGTCAACTCGCTCCAAGACTCACTGAGAAATCGGAGCATCCGAATCCCACAACCCAACGGCACCTGCGACGCCATTCTCTGCTTCTGCGGCATCAGACTCCACCAGATAACCTCCCTCAGCTGCCCCAACGCGTTCAACATCACCGCCGCTCGAAACGTCTCCGCCACCCACAACGCCACCCCCACCGCCGTCGTCCGGAACCTGGAAAAGAATTGTCGTAACGCTTCTTACGCTGGCTGCACGCAATGCCTCAGCGCCCTACAAAAGGTTACACGTTTTTCATCTTCTCCCGTTATAAAGATTAAAAAATCACCTCATAATGTAACGTTGAATTTTTTTCATCTGAATTCTAATTAATTTTGGGTTGACCTTCGAAAATGACATTGCCATGTGCATGTAAGGTAGAGTTTGGATTCATGTCCATCTTAGAAGGTACTGCCATTTACACCTAACTCAACTTAAAAAACTTACAATTATAATTTCTTATTACAAGTTTTTATCGTCAATGTAACATTCTCTTAGGAACAAAGAAAATCATATATGATTAGCATGAAAACTTTTAATGATTCTAATAATATATTATAATTTGGTATTCTTTAGTCTAAATGGATATCCAAAAACATGAAGTGTTAACGTTTACTTTGTGTAAAATAAGGTTAAGACGTTGTTGGTAAGTTTTTTTATGTTTGGTTTTATTTTGAGGCAGATAAAAGGGGGTAAGAAGGAGAGTGAGAGTGAGAGAGCGAAGAAGATGTTCGACCGGGACTGCCAACTGATGGCGCTGACGTGGCTGCTAGGAAGGAACAAAACGGCGTACATACCGACCGTTTCGGCGGTGTTGCGAGCTGTGATGTACAGTGCGCATCCACACGAATCCAAGTGTAGTCCGGACCAGGACAACATGCCCTTGGCCGTTGATTCCCTGCAATTTGAGACGAACCAGAGTTCATCTAGGCCGTTGAGAATATTTTGGATTATGCTCCTGATGCTTCTGGTTTTTTTGTGATTGAAGGGTCCCGTTCTTGATTGCGAGATGAGAGGGTCCTATTAGACCCTTCATTGCCCGGTTTTGTTTGTAGTCTGAATATGGCTGTCACGTGAAGCTATTAGACAAAATTATGCAACCAATGTTTTGTCCTTTCTCACTGTAAATTTTGGACTCTATGACCCTATTATTCTTTTGTACATATTTGTTCTTATATTAGTCGTTTTCTACTCTTTATTTTTTCACTCCTTTTAGGAATAAAATAGTATGAAGTAATTAAAAAAAGTGAGAGATTAAAATAGGATCAGGATAAAAAAAATGGAATATTAGATGAACGGATATGAGACCATCATCACTATTTATTCAGAGAATTGCGTGCTAGTAACGTCACTCTATCCTATATTTGTCTGTACATGGTGCGAGTGTGACCCCCACGAGGCGATTTGGCAATTGTCCTATTTTTTTGCGTTCTTGTTTTGCTCGTTATTCTTTCGTTTCACTTTTTTCATGGAGCACTTAACATGAAACAAAAATTAGTATGATGTTAATAAAAATAGTGTGAGAGAATAAAAGAATGTGAAGGTAAAATTGTGTATGCAGTGATGTTTACATGGTTATCTAATCATTCCTCTTTGATAAGTTTTTAAATTCTCAGAGGGTATTCAATTAATTATGCCCGTGTGATTGCTAGTTTATGACGAATCAAACACCGAAGTTAACCAATTCATTAGTTTGCAGTATTAAAAAAGCAGGCTATAAACTATTTACACTTGCAATGTTTTACAAGGAATGAACTCTTGACAACCATTCCTGTAATCTGGCATGAATTGGGTCTCATCATCTCACCATCCTTTACCAATCAGCCATAGCCAGTCAAGTGTTACTCCTGCAAAAATACCTCCAAGAAGAAACAATACCAATATGTTTCCCAAGGCATTTTGTTCTGGACCCTACAAAAAGCAAACACAGAAAATGTTAATGTCTCTCTACTTGAAGTCTAGACACCAAAGTCTTCTGGCTGTATTTACCACTTAGATGACTCACCTTGTAACCTTTTGGTGCAGATGTTAGGACACAGATAGTGAGATAACCATTGGATAGCCCCAAGAAGGATGTCAACATTATCATCCAACCTTGGTCACCATACTTTGCAGTGAAATAAAATGCCGGAACAAGTAAGAAACGGCTAAGAATAGCTACTGTGATACACTTTCGGGACTCTAACTTCAAGCATTTCACGAGTGGAATGTATCTTCCTATCAGATCACACACATTATACATAGCAATTAAGACGAGAGCATACCTGAAATAATAAGACATACCAATTGTTACATTATATTCGGTTATATAAAATCACAGAATACATATCTTGGCCTATTGTTTAGTGTCTAGTCACAATGACAACCTATCTTGAAATGAACATCAAAACACAAAATCAAACTATTTTGTAATGAACATACCAGGTGCCCAAACTATGTGATCCAGTATCTTCCGAGAGGAATCCAGGGAAAATAGACAGTGTTAGCACATAAATTAGGAAGATATCAAGTGCATAGTCAATGTTTTCCAATAACAATTGCTTGATTCCCTTCCGCTCTGGATCTTTTGTATTTTCCTTGTCCTGAAAAAAATAACCCCTTTATGCATAAGCTGAGTTTTTACCAAAGAAAAAGTTTTGGAACGCATTGATAAGTAAAAAGGATGAGAGAACACAGTACTGTTCCAGGTAATGTCCGGATGCCACCTGCTGCAAGATCAGCTGAAACAGTTTTGGATCCTTCTGATGCTGCCTTTGAACGGTAGTATTTCACAATTGGCAGTTTAGGAAAAACAAATCCATAGAGAACAACACATAGGAGCTCAAAGAATGTTGATATGGCAAAGAAAAGAACTGCATGGACATTATAACATGACAAGTGATCAGTAACTAAAGGGGGGTGAGGACAACAATGATCACAATTATATATGTTCAATGACGACAAACATGAATTGAACCACCATCACTTAACTTCGATGAGTTCAAAGGAATAGACATTGCTGGTCTAATCAGCAAGGTAACTTCAAATTCATAATGCGCATTATATTGTGATAACATGGTACTAAATATTTCGTAGAACAAATTTTATAAAACATAGGAAGAATTCAAGAGATGAATGGAACTAATTGAAAATGATGATTACATCACGCCGTGTACTTGTACAATGTGAGAAATAGCCAAGACTTACGGATTGTATCTAATAACAATCTACCTTAAAAAGCAATGACAGAGGACCGGAAAAGTAAGGGAACTATTGTCCTACTACAACAAAAGGAATTATTTTGCTATGCAGATAAAATAACTATCAAACTTAAATAAATCACATAAGCATAATTGTGTTCATGGAATGAAATATTAGATTAAGGATCCATTTCCAGACTTATTCCTAACAAAACTGACTACACGCATAAGGATATTAGTAAAATTACACAAGAAAAAATCATTGTAATGTGAAACATCAAGTAGCCAAATGTAGAAATATTTGTGAGACTATGCCAGTTTTAAATTACATAACCTATAGAAGTATTTATTAATAATCAATTTGGAATTAAAAAGAAACAAACAAATTGATTTTCTCAGGTATTTGAGAGTTGAACATACTTGCTCCTTTGCGGGGACCGTCACTAGAATGATCAAATGCTGCTTTTGTAATTAACCTCAAAGCAGAGGTTAATACTCCGGATGCTGCCAAACCAGCAAGGAATGACTGTAACAAAAAAACCATAGTAAAGAAATTCATGAGCTTAAGGAATTTTTAATAACTGCATAATAATTATATCACAGAGGCCGACCTGAATGAATTCTGGATGCATGTAGGACAGGTCTCCCACCATTCCACCTTGAACATGAGCATCTGCTACTCCAAAAGCACCACTAATTGCACATATACCAATAAATGTTCCAAGCCCTCCTTTACCAGATGTTGCTGAATTCACCTATGTCAGATTGGTAGGAAATAAATCAACACCATCCTAGAGGAATCAATTATACAAGTTCTAAATTCAGTAGGACTTACAATTAACACCAACAACGTGCTTATGAAAAAAAGTATATATCCAAACATATTCCGAATTCTTGTATTGAGTTTTGCCTCATTATACGCTAGTACTGCAAGTGTTCCAACAGCAAATGGCTGATATACAAGTGTAAGCACCCTAGAGGGGTGATATTTCTGCACAAGGAGAATAACAAATTGAATTACTTCTAATCTGTGCAAGACCATTTGTTATAAAACAATTGCAACATTTGAATATGAATAATGAAGAATAAAAGTATGTATGCATCACTCACTGGAAACAAGTAAATGTAGTAATCTTCTATTGTCAGCATACTATTCCATGAAAAAAGACATCCATTTCCGAGAAGCCAACAAACCACTATTGCAGCATATTTTCCCTATTCAACAGGCCAAACAAATAAAGATTAAAAATCAATTACTTCGTGTTTCTATGTTGAAATAGTAGTGATATAGATAGATCATAGATCAAGGTACAAACCTCTAGCCGTGTTGAAATCTCACCGTTGACCGTGCCTGCCATGGATGCTTCTCTTCAATCAAGAACTTAGATTCATTACCTCAAGGCTTCAATGTGTATATATAATCTATTTGACGTATTGAAGTAAACTACAGGAAGCCACCTCAGGTACCACCCTTTTTTACTAAAAATAGACTAATTTAGTATATTGAGAATTAAAAAAATCTAACACAAGTTTTCAAACCAATAATGAAAAGTAATCTTATATTACAGGTATTATCAATCAATAGTAAATACTGCTGCTAATTAAGTCAAAGCATATGCGTATTTCTTTTATGATCATTATGAGCACTCCACCACACCTACAATATAATAATTCCGACGCAGCGCAGATATTACAACGAGTAGTGACGCATTATAATTTGACAATTGGCTGCAACTGCTTTAGCTTCCACTTTCAAATGATGATTGATGAAGAATATATGCAAAAGATAGTGGAGAATATATGAGGAAAAATAAATTAAGGGACTAAGCAGAGCTTCTACCTTACCTGTAGTGAAAAGATGAAGAAAATTGAAGGGAGAAAGAGCTTGTCATCTTAGTAGAATACTGCACGTTACCCTGAAATGATGAGAAATATAGAGAGAGAAGTGGCTCAAAGGAAGCAGCTATTTCTTCAAATGAATTTGTCAAATACTTGTGCTTGGCTCAAAGTGTTCTCCTTTTATGTCAAAGACTATAACAAGTTGTGCTTCCATTTCTGAATTCAACTTTTCATGATCTGGGTTCATACAGTGTTCTTCGCAGTGTGACTTCTCAGCTTCACATTGGTATTGGCTATAGCCAGTGCTTCTCTTTCCTTCAAACCAAGCATACTGATTGATGTTACATATAATTTATTTTATTTCTATTTTATAACAAAGTTTAATTGGCCAATGACGTAAAATTAACGATGAGAATGAGAACGTGGACTGTTCCTACAAACATGGGGTTAAACAGGTTAATTTATAAATATTTTGTAGTCAAATGGACTTGCATGTGATAAGCATATGAATGGAAGGTAGGGTATGGTAGGCGTTTTCGAAACTAGGGGAAGAGGATCAACTTGCACGTTTGTTCACACTCACACACTTTTTGCTTTTTAAAGTAGCATTTTATTATTAGTTTAAAATAGTTTGAAATTCAATTTAATATTATTTTTAATTTTCAAAGATGGATAATTCTTTAAAACATCTGCAAATGAATGGGTCGATTTTGTACCTTTTTTTCTTTGTCCAAAACATGGATGTGGACGGCTGAAATATTGTAAACCATGTACATCTACTTTCCCACTAAACTAAATACAAAATGAAGTTGTCATGTATAATAGTCTTAAATATAAATTTAAAATAATATAATTCTAACACTGTTTTTGTTTCCACTAAAAACTTTAGACGACGGAGTTGGAAGAGAGAGTCACTATTTATAAATTTGCCACAAGATGGAAGCTATGATTTAAGGGAGAGGAGATACAGTGGTCCTTTGTAGTGTGAGGAGACACTAGAAGAAAAAAAAGTTATTTAGAGATCAATTTTTAGTTATTAAATAAAATAGTTGCTAATTATGATCAAAATAGTCATCAAATTAGATTTTGATTGCTAAATAACTAAAAATAGAAGTAATGATTGAATTTAGTGATCACTTAAGTCAAGATAATTGATATCTAATCCTAGCTACCAAAGTTTTAGTGACCTATGTCATTATATATCAATTATCTTTACTTAATTGGTCACTAAATTCAATCATTACTTCTATTTTTTAGTTATTTAACAATCAAAATCTAATTTGGTGACTATTTTGGTCATAATTAGCAACCATTTTATTTGATAGCTAAAAATTGTTCTCTAAATAACTTTTTTATTATAGGAAAAAAGAAAGGAAAATAGAATATTAAATAATTTAGGATTTGTTTTTATTTAGATTTTGAATAATTTATTCATTTGAGATTTTTATTTAAATATATATATATATATATATATATATATATATATATATTTTTTAAATTTTTTTTTTAAATTTTATATATAT
>Ga0209489_103625_pt1 | contig 29769 bp, 9 predicted proteins | sample SiratrowhiteBW_FD_187527 | JGI IMG/M metagenome (GOLD analysis project Ga0209489, IMG submission 187527) | Root nodule microbial communities of legume samples collected from California, USA - Siratro white BW (SPAdes) (version 2) | ecosystem: Host-associated > Plants > Roots > Nodule | place: USA...
TTTATATATATATATATATATATATATATATATATATATATATATATATATATATATATATATATGAAGATATTTAAATCAATATTCAAACCAACTACTTTCTTATAATATAACAATCAACCAACAATTCAAATCGTCTCTGAATCAAGTCTTTCAGAAAAGAATCAAACACATTTAAATAAATTACGATGTTATTCGTAAAAAGTCAATAAAGGTCTTCTGAAATTATTTCCTATCACTTTATCTCTTCAAGTTGTAAATATCTTCACCAAAACGCTTCCACCAAACAATTTTGATAACATGTATTTCAAACTGGGAATGAAAAATATGTATTCCTAACTTGAGGGGTTGATAAGGTTTACTTTTAGGATTTTAGACTATTTTTAGGTTTTCCTTTTTCTTTTTTGTTATTTTTCGTTTTGTTTGGACCTTTTGGTTTTAAGCATGGGCTTCTTGTAGGTCTTTTTAATCTTTTTAATCACATATTATAACCCTTCTTGAAATAAGATACTATTCTTATGTTTTCTATGTTTTCTAGATTCTTCTCATTTTCTCTCTAATCCTAATAATCTCTTTGTGTGACTTCCTTCTTTTGTTGGTTCTTTTTTCTCACGTTGCAAAGGTGGGATGGCAACTCTCAAACAATACGAGTCATGATGATTGTTAAAACAATGGTAGCATCAAGGTTTTGTTAATAGGAAGATAAGAGCGGTAGGTCCTTGTGCATTTGTAGGGATGACACTGGGTAATGGGTGAAGGTATGATAGGCAAAACCTTTGTGGATCATAGCCTTAATGATAGAACGATCAATCTTCTATCTACCTTTTCTATTTTGATTATATCTCAGTTAGTGAAAATGATGGTTCAACATTTAAGATTGTTCTCAGATAAGGGTTAGGTTGCAAAAGGGTTATGCTTCGACCTTTATAGGATTCCTTACAAGAATGCTAGAGTTTTCTCTTTGTTTCTATCAAGTGAAATGGGTACAACTGATACGTAGGAATTTATATATAGAAGTGGCGATTTGGTAGTTTTCATGCAGGGATGTAAGGGCTAATATCCTGGAGAGACAGGACACCTCTGTAATGGGGGATGCGAAGGATTTTCTAATGTGAAACTCTGTATAATCTAATCAATCTCAAACTTCATACTTTAGAGTTATTTTATGTCATATTGCAAATCATTCTCACAAGAGAATAGCAATGATGAAAGTACTTAAAAAGGAAGCAAAATATCAGAAGCAAAATATCAGGTATGGGAAGAGAAATTCAAAGATGTTATGCAGCAGAGGAAGCAAAGTTATAACGAAAGAAAGAGCTGAAGGTGTTTTTGGATGACAGAAAGAAGGAGATATTGAAAACCTCCAAAGAAGAAGGAAGTGCAAAGCAGGAAATTCGTTGACAAACATACAAAAGATACTCTGCTTTACATTAATCTTAAAGGATGAGCAAAAATCCATATTTCTTGTTGTACATTCTATCCTCCTTTAATATGTATATAAATAAAATAGGTTGTAAAGTATCTTACATAAAATTAGAGAAAAACAATCTCTTTCATCCTACACTCCCAATGGGGAGACTATCATGGTTCATCCGAATCTGTGCACTTTAATTAGCCATATATTCCTGCTCATCTTTTTAATCGATTGATGAGCTGTGTAAGTGGGAACATTCGTCACAGCTTGGATGAACACAAAGCAATTCTCATATCAAACAAATTACAGGGGAAGTAAAATAATCTTTAAATGCCAAATAAGAATAAGGATAACTTTGTTGCGACTCATTAGAGACAAAAATAACTTTGTTGGTTAACGGAAATATTCAGGAAACAGCAGGCAAAAAACATAGTTTTCGTTCTTAAACTTAATTACAACTACAAGACTAATGTAATTACGTAAAACAAATTACAAGGAGAAGAAAATGTGAGATGAGGCGAAAATTAAAAATAACAAAACATAAATAACAGCTGATAGGCTTGGAAATTCAGAGTTACAGCATACTCATAATGGCAGATTGTGATTGGCGTTTTGGTCTTAATGCAATCACCCTGGGGTTTTGTTATGCAAGAAGAACCTTTGTGTTCCTCTTGATAATCCCTCTTGCAAAGGCTCATTCACAACTCTTTTCTTTTGATTACAACTTCAGAAATGGTGCTGACGTAGAACATGTAAACCTGGAAGGAAATGTTTCTGTTTCAAATTCTGGCATCAACCTGGCAGTGGACTCAAACGATGGTGGAACTGGGAGTGTTGGGCGAGTCACAAGTCCCCAGCTTCTTCACCTTTGGAACAAGACCTCGAAGGAAATAGAAAGCTTCGAAACCCACTTTTCCTTTATGATCATCTCAAACAAGAGTTCTCGTGGAGACGGTATGACTTTCTTCATAGCAAACCCTAATCGCTTAGATGTGAATGCTACAAATGGAATAAGCCATGGAGGCCTTGGCATTGGTCTGGTGCTTGACAACGTGCCTGTCCCAACCCAATTTAACTTTGTGGCAGTGGAGTTTGACACTTTCTCAAACAAGTGGGACCCAGTGGATACACATGTGGGTGTGAATGTAAACTCTGTGCATTCTGAGGTAGTTGAGAATTGGAGTACAGATTATACTTCACAAGGCCCTTATAAGTGTAGCATTAAGTACAACTCCCAAGATTATTATCTAAACGTTTCTTTCACTGGATTCACGTTCAATGGAAAGCCAGTAACGCAGGGCCTTCTTCACCCCATTGATTTGAGAGACTACTTGCATGAGTGGGTTACTGTAGGTATATCAGCTGCAACAGGAGATGGATTTGATCAACATATCTTGCTGGATTGGTCATTTAGTAAAAAAACAAGTAATGATAAGAAAGACAAGTTAAACAAGACAATGATGTTGGTGGGAGTAGGAGTTGGTTTAGGGGGGCCTCTGGGGTTCTTTATGTTGCTCCTCATTGTATTGAGGAAGAGGGGTGAGAGAGAAAAGGAAGAAGCCACTTCAGAAACCTCTTCTGATTTGAAGATGGATGATGAGTTCCTAATGGGCACTGGACCTAAGAAGATCAGATACGAGGTATTGGTATCTGCGACGAACAACTTCAAAGAGAGACAGGAGCTGAGGGAAGTTGGTTTTGATTGTGTTTACAAAGGTTATTTCAAAGACCTAAACTCCTATGCTGCAATAAAGAGGATATCAGCGGGTTCATCGCATGGTCTGAAGGAATATGCGGCGGAAGTAAGGATCATTAGCCAGTTGAGGCACAGGAATTTGCTGAAACTCATTGGTTGGTGCCACAAGAAGAATAATCTCTTTCTGATATACGAGAACATGCCAAATGGCAGCTTGTATTCTCATCTTTTTAGTGGAGAGAGTATCTTGTCGTGGCATGTGAGGTACAACATAGCTCTAGGCTTGGCCTCAGCATTGTTTTACCTGCAAGAAGAGTGGGAAAAATGTGTGCTTCATGGGGACATCAAATCAAGCAACATAATGTTGGACTCCAATTTCAATGCCAAGCTTGGGGATTTTGGCCTGGCAAGGCTTGTGGATCGTAAGAAAGGGTCACAAACCATGGCTGGAACAAAGGGTTACCTTGCTCCTGAATATATTAGCACAGGCAAGGCTAGAAAGGAAGCTGACATGTTCAGTTTTGGGGTTGTTTTGTTGGAGGTAGCCACTGGAAGAAAAGCCATGCACCAAGAAGGGAAAGAGGGTCAAGTATCACTAGTTGAGTGGGTGTGGGAGCTCTATAGATTTAGAAATCTGCTTGCAGCAGCAGATCCAAAGCTGAATGGGGAATTTGATGTGCAGCAAATGGAATGCTTGCTTGTTGTTGGTCTTCGGTGTGTTAATTCAGATAGCAAGACAAGGCCCTCTATAAGGCAAGTGATTAAGATGCTTAACTTTGAAGCTCCTTTTCCTATTCTCCATCACCACCTACCTCCCTACAACAACAATAGATGAGTTGTTTTTCACATTGTGATCTTCCTTAAAGGCTACAAGTTACTTAGAGGTGAACAAAAATTAGTCATCTTGCTTTTTATTTTTTTTCTTATCCCATTTTGACTTGGTAGGGTTCAATTCATTTGTAAATGGCAGTTTTAGCGTTAATAATTCAATATACATTATAAATCATATTGGGCTTATATTTTCTCATGATGAAGAAATTCATTTATGATTTTACTTAAATGCACACTATGCCTAGTGAATAATGCGTGAAAAAACTTACCATTGCATCAATTTTTGAGCTCAAATTATGTAATATAAAAAGTATGACGTGGATATGGGAAACATAAAAAACAAAGTCCATTTACATTAGACTTTTAACATATGTAACAAATAATTTTGATATCAGATTACACCAGTAGATATAAAAATGGATATTTTTACGTCGGATCAAACTCACCTTGACATATATGCGTCCCAAACAAGATGGTCAAATTTTATGTAAATTTGACTTGAATCTAAAACTTGAAATATATAAAAAAGATATAGCATAGTTATAACAGTCCAGTACTCCACCTCTTCTAGTGATAACGAGATTTAAATTTCTTCTAAGGGTGATTTATTAATAATTTGGTGAATTCTTGATTAAGTCCAAAAGGACTTAGCATTTATAACTAGAAGACTAATGTTCACTATCCACTTGTCCTTCTTCTATCAGAATCATTATTTTTTTGGTTGGACAAATATAAACAATTTGTGAAATAGTTTATAAGACTTGATTTTTTAAGAAGTAGAATAAGTGAAATAGTTTCTGTTTAGGTCTCTTTTACCTTACGTTGAGTTTCAACTTTAAAAGCTTGATGAACCAACTTTCAAGAGAAAAGTACTCATACAATATTTGTATTTTTCTATTGAGACTATTCATGACTTAGTCCTCTTAGAATCTTCGTAGTACTTTCTAAATTTTTAAAATAGTCTATCACCTTTTTAAATTCATTGGAACATGAAAACAAGTTCTTTCTTGTAGGAAGAAGACACAAATCGTAAATATTTAGAGATGTACCCATGAGATCACATGAGACTTCTTTTTTGTCCAATATCCATAAAAGTTTTATGCCACCAGGTCATGCCATACGCTTCAAATTTTATACAATCTACTTGGATCTTTTGATCCTCATCAAAATTACAATAACAAAAAGTTTAGTCTACTTTTGGTTCGTATTCAAAGTACTTTAGTCTTCTTTTGGTTCCCACAACAACCACAGTCAGAAAGGCTTTTGGAAACTCTCATTTTCTTATCATATTGATGTATAATTTCTTCAAATCGTCTTTTATCCTCTTGAAATTTCCTCCTTGCTTAATATCTTTTGTTTTTTTTTTTTTGAAATTATTTATCCCTAATGTGAATCTCTCTTTTCAATTGGTCATTTTTTTTTCTTAAACTCAGGTATAGGAAAAAGAGGTCGAAAGGATGTTAATGTTTTTCCACAAAATAATATATAAAATTTTCAATAAGTACTAAAACCATGATAATTAGAAATTGATACTAAAAAAATGTAAATTCATCATATGCCGTGCCTCACAAGTGTATCTCTTAGACTTTTAAAAAATAAGGTAGATCACTCAAACCTCTTGTATATGTTGGAAAAAATTTCGAAAAAAGTTAATTCTTCATTAAATGTCTGGAGTGAAAGAAGAATGATTCAAATAAGAAACTTAATAAAGTCAAATTTACTACAAAAATTATAAACAAGAATTGACTAAGTCTAAAAGAAATTATATTAAAAATAAAAGCGCATTAGAAAAAAACCAGAGGAATCCAACGATAAATTAAAATTATTTCTTAAAGTTCACTCAAATAAAGTAAAGCCAAAATTCAATTCAAATATATCTATTACAAAATTATTAAAACTACCACATATTAAAACCAATTTCTTATACCAATAAAATCAAGAGGACTTCCAATTAATATATTCTGTTAACATTATCATCATGTACTTGCATTAATTATTACTCGTCAAAACATTATCAAGTTTTTCAATACTAGAAAACTATTTTTTCATCAATTTCCACTACATACAATATTGTAACTGATCTTCATTTCTCTCTCTATATAAGCCATCTATTGTTTTCATTTACACATACCATAGTCTCAAATTCTAATAACAACCGATAAAATGGAATAAACCACTCAGAGACCCACGGCAAAAGAAAAATTAAGTGAAGAAATTGCTCCTTGCACACTTAACATAGGGACGTGGGAAGGAAGATAAATTTTTAAGGTTCAATTTACTCACATTCAAGCTGGTTTTATACACGGATTTGCAATTCATTATCTATATTATAGGCATAGAATGTTAATAAACTAAAACAAATGAAAATAGATTATAATCACATCTCAGAAGTTTGAGATTTATTTGCTCAAGCCTAATTGTCAGCTTTTTTTTATTTAATGTTTCATCCGAGACCAGTGCAATAATTAAGGTGTATATATATTTTAGAAGTAATAAATAGTTACGAGATATGACTTGTTTCTAGATACAAGAAATAAGTAAAAGTGAAAATGAAATTTTTAGGAGTAAGAAAAAGTAAGGAAGAAACAATCATCAAATTATGGATTTATTGTACTATTTTTTATATTTCATTAAATTAATTAAAATCTACAATTTTTAATAAGTTTTCTTATTATTTCTCATCTATTTTACTCTACCAAATTACTAAATATTCAATTTTACTATTTACTCTTTTGTTCATCTTATTTCTTTAATATTTTTATATTTTTATTCGTTAAAACCAAACAGAAAATTAAAGTTCCGAAAACACTATTTGACAACCCACTATTCATTTAACAACTTTATATAATAATAAAACATTACATTTTAATTAAAATACAAATTAAATTATTAAAATGAAAAATTAATAATAGTGCTTATAAGATGGTAGTATAAATTTTGATGGGTGCAAATACATCAATCCTTAAAGTATAAAATCGATTGCTTTAAATGTCCTTTTTAATTTTATAAAAATATGTTATTTTAACTGCTTTCAATTCTAGTCAGTCATGAAAAATTTGCTAATTTTTATTATAATTATATTTTATAAATTATTGTCATAGTATTTTCTAATTGATGGTAAAAAAATTTCACTCTAATAATTAAACTAAAGTTGTTTACATTACTTATAAAAGATAAATTTTTAATTTCTCTAGAATATTTAAATTTCAATTTAGTTTTTAAAAAAAAGTTGCCATTTATTTTTTTTAAATTTAAAATGGATAATGATATCTGAACACTCTAACAAATTTATACCAGCTACTAATATCCACTATTTTTTTTTTTTTTACAATTACAAAATTTATTCTTTTTAATGATTATATTAATCTTAAAAGCATATAGCATATTCTCAAACCATCATTTTTTTTTCTCTTACAATATATCATCTGAGTTCTCTAGGTGTTATTTAAACTACTTTTTTTTTTGTTTATAAAAGGCTTTGTAAATTACTTAGAAGATGAAAAGTGGTGATACCTAGATTGGGTTGCAAATGTTTCAAGGAATGGCTTGATACACAAGGTAAGAGGACTTGTGTGGGATATGGTCAATGCCTTTTTTGTTCAGAAATTTCTTACTGCATTTATGTTTTGTAGTTGTGGAAGATACCTTCATCAAACCCTCAGCAGTCCCCAACAACTTTTATAGATTTCTTTACGTGTAATTTGACAGCTTCAACTAGTTGAAGCATTCACCACTTCAAAGTCAAAACCGTGTACGTATGATTGTACCTATCAGATCATATTTGTTCTCGAACCACCATGCCAAACAACAAATGACTTCAAATTTTCTCTACAAGTCATGATTCTCACTCAACAAACAAAAATTAACTACAACTCTACAAGCAGCTACCCCAACCAAACCATATTTGATCATTCCATTTCCATGGAGGCCAGCATCAATTCTCCAGCCATGCCATACTGCAAGAAAAGTTATGTACGTGTTTCTTTTCATGTAACTGTAACAATCTTGCTTCTTATAATACCTCATGCAGCTTCATTAGAATTCAACTATCAGCAACTTGGTGACACTGGAAACGTCTTCAATACTTCGGGAGATGTTAAACCTCAGCAAGAAGTCCTCCAACTCACCAGTTACAAGGCAGATAGTTATGGTAGAGTCATCTATTACAAATTATTGCATCTTTGGGACAAGAGTTCGGGAAAGGTTGCAGATTTCACTACCCATTTCTTCTTTACCATCAACACCCCAAATAAAACCGATCATGGAGATGGAATCACCTTCTTTTTGGCAGATCCAAACTTTCCAGAGTCCCAAATAGATGGAAGTGGTATTGGTCTTGCCAGCCGGGAGCAACTGAGGACTTTAAATTACGCGAAGGACTATCCTTTTGTAGCAGTGGAATTTGATACCCTTGCTAATAACTGGGATCCGAAATATGACCATGTGGGTATCGATGTCAATGCTATTAACACAACTCACACTACAGAGTGGTACACTAGCATGGATGAAAGAGGGTATGATGCTGATATTAGTTTTGATTCTGCTTCAAACAGATTAAGTGTCACCTTCACTGGATATAAGGATAATGTCAAGATTGAACAGACCTTATTCTCAGTGGTCAATTTGAGTGATATCTTACCTGAATGGGTTGAATTTGGCTTCTCTTCGGCAACAGGATTTACTTATGAGGAACATACTCTTAGCTCATGGTCCTTCAACTCTAGTTTGGAGATGGAACCAAAGAAGGGTGGAAGCAAAAGAGGGCTGGTGATAGGGCTGAGCGTTGGACTTAGTGTAGGTGTTTTAATTGTTATTTTTGGGGTAACTTTTCTTGTGAGATGGATGCTGAGGACTAGAGGTATGGAAGATGTCTCACTTTTTGACCATTCTATGGACAATGATTTTGACAAAATCTCTCTGCCCAAGAAGTTTTCCTATGAAGAACTGGCCAGAGCAACTAATAACTTTCCAAAAGAAAACAAAATAGGACAGGGAGGTTTCGGGGCCGTCTACAGGGGATTTATAAGAGAGTTGAACACCCATGTTGCCATTAAGAAGGTATCTCGTGGATCTAGACAAGGGGTGAAAGAGTATATGTCTGAAGTAAAGATCATTAGCCAACTGAGGCATAAGAATTTGGTTCAACTCTTTGGGTGGTGCCATCAGCATGATGACCTGCTGCTGATTTATGAGTTCATGGAAAATGGAAGCTTGGATTATTATCTGTTCAAGGGAAAAGGCCTGCTGACATGGAAAGTGAGGTATAATATTGCCAGAGGCTTGGCATCAGCGTTGTTATACCTGCATGAAGAGTGGGAAGAATGTGTGCTTCATAGAGACATAAAATCCAGCAATGTTATGTTGGATTCTAATTTTAATGCAAAGCTTGGAGATTTTGGGTTAGCCAGGCTAATGGATCATGGGATAGGATCAAAAACAACTGTTTTAGCAGGAACAATTGGGTATTTGCCTCCTGAAGCTACAACAAGAGGCAAGGCTAGTAGGGAATCTGATGTGTACAGCTTTGGAGTAGTTGCTTTGGAGATATCCTGTGGTAGAAAGGCAATTGAATCTAGTAGGAATGAAGAACAGATATATTTGGTGGATTGGGTTTCGGCACTCCATGGCATTGGTGAAATCCTTAAAGCCTCTGATCCAAGCTTATATGGACACTTTGATGAGAAGGAAATGGAGACGTTAATGATAGTTGGCCTTTGGTGCACTCACACAGATTACCTTCTGAGGCCTACAATTAGGCAAGCTGTTCAGATGCTTAATTTTGAAGCTCCACTGCCCATTCTCACACCAAGAAACTACAATTCATCTTTCAGTTCTATGGCCTCTAGGACTCCTGCTTTTGCAAATAGCCAGCCTCTATCTTCAACTTCAAGCAGTAGTGTATTCACGGGGTCCTCACAATCCACCACAACTCTTGAAATCACTCCAACAGCTGCACGTTTGCATACCTACTAAGCTTCAATATGTATTCAAGTCACCCTTCTTTTTTCTTGAAGTGAAATTCTACATGTTTCACACTCCCACATATGTATTTTCTTCCTACAATTTCAAGTCTAAATCTTGCATCGCCATTGCGTAATGTTATAAAAGAATCTTGAACACATCTAATACCGTTCTCTATTTTTTTTCCTGCGACGTGTATATATAACTCATTTCCATTCTTTAACCTTGTAAATATATAAACATCAGACGCAGATACCCATACATACACAGAGAATAGTTCCCAAACAATACCTCTGATAAAAGTTAGCTATGACCAGTAATTTACTACAACAGAAAAACTGAATTTAAGTCCCTTTGACAACGTTGCAACTGATTTGGAGACCCTTGAATCAACCATTACAATTTACATAAAAATCAGCCTAAAAAAACCATTAAAGAAAATTTAACAACTATATCAATGTTTTATCCTCCGAGAATAATTTACTCTTCAATTTGTTGAATCCAAACTGCAGATGATTTTGTTGGATTTGCCTCACAAAACGCTACCTGATTCCATGTCATATACGGTCCATTCATCAGCCACAGGGTGTCTAAAATAGATGCAGTTCCTCCTACATCCTACTTCACTTGCCAACACAGACACGCTACAATTACTCCCCACAAACACTGCTCTTTCCCCAACACTCTCTACCTTAAACCAAGAGAGTCTAGCCATATTCAGTTGATAAACCTCAACACCATCCACACCATGCACTGACCGCTTTCTTGATAAAAGAAAAATCACCAAAATTTCTCCCTCGGACTCAAGCAAATATTCTCTGAAATGGTTTGAAGAAACCGAAGGAACTATCCTTGTGCCGCTCAAATCTGTGACTTTAGCAACAGAATCAACGTCTTCTATAACCACAAGACTCCCCTGAACACTTAAAGCATACAACTTTCCTTGAAATCCAATTGCATTAGTGAATTGCGCAACCTTTTGTTGCCTCCCTAATGGCTCGGTAAGGGTACAATCTTGCATGGTCCATTGAGGCTCTGCTGTTATCCATGAACCATTGGACCTTCTTTTTAGTTTGTAAAATGCAAAAGCGGGTTGACCAATTCCTGTTAGTACCATAACTGTGCAGTTATGATCTTCAGGTGGTGAAGAAAGCACAGCGAGCTTAATCGGTATCTTGGGATCCCATAAAGGAAGACGAAACATTTCTCTCTGAGTTGGATTCCATAGATTGTACATGTAAAGTGGTTCAGCCTCGGCTATGAGGATGCCATTGGAGCACCCCACATAATTTTTCCAAGGGAACCTTGGCAATTTTCTGAAGAAGGGCCTACACCAGCACCCAGAGGGCAGGTATGCATATGAAGTTTCGATGGAGCCACTCCGTGCAACGTGTCTATGGTATTTCTCAGTGTATGTGGCATCAGGGTTAGAGAGTTGAAGCCAAGGGAGTGTGGAATGTGGATTGCATTGCTTTGGTGATGTTCTCCATGACTTGATTATGCCCCCAACATTGATGTTCTTGTGGAGATTTGGGTTCCCTTCTATGATGCTGTGGAGTTGCTTTGGAAGGTCGAGCCAAGATTTTGACTTGTGGTCTTGTTTGTTGCCTAGAGATTGCTGGTTCTGCGGCTGAGTTTTCTTATTCTTTGCCTTCAGAGCCATTTTTGGCAGTGACAGGGACAAGATGCTGGAGTTGAGATTAGACTAAGGTTGGGCGTGGACGTGGACAAGGACAAGATCCTTAATAATACTACGTGGACGTGGCTGCCAAGAAAAATATTCGTGGGCATCACGCTATTGCTAACTCATAAATTATATATATTTGTGATTTTTTTTTTCAATAAACCAAACAAAATTCTCCCTACATATCCTTATATATTTTATTTACCACACTATCGTTTTTTTTTTGCTGGGGAAATCGATTTCCATGACTCAATTTCTATGGAGGCCTTTTATTTTTATTTTTGAAATGTATTGAAAAGATATTTAATTATATTTAAAATAAGAATTTTGAAAATTAAATTTATATACTCAATTAATATATTTTTAAGATTATTAAATACTAGTATAAATTAGTTGCAACATAAAATATTAAACTAGTGAATAAAAATACTTTTAAGAAAACTTTAACATTTTTAATATTAATAATTAATTTTAGTAATTTAAAACTTGTCTATATAAGTATTAAATTTTGATGTAATAATCTAAAATATTGAACGTAGCTTTAGGGTGATTGACACGAATCATTTGATTCCAACACGCGCTGCATCTGTGTGTATATTTTAATGCTACTTTCTATATATAAAATAATAAAGGAAGATTGAATTTGAACATGGAGGGTCTAAATTGTGAGGAAGTTGATTATGGAGAGAGATTTAAGAAGAGTAACAATAACACCAATGTTGGATTGTAATGGCAAACAATCTCTGAAATGGTCCAAATGACCACACATCGCACCTCTATTTGTCCGCCACCACTTCCTCCATCACCACCATCCTCCCTCCTCCTCCTCCTCCTCCTCCCAACACCGCAACAACGCCCTTGCTCGCATCACCACAACCCTCTTTCGTCATTCTTCTTTCCCATTTCGGGGCACTTCTGATCGATTCCTTCCGCCTCCTCCCGCCTCAGATGCAGACTCTCCCTCCCTTCTTTTGCATCAGAGGTTCCTTCTGCTGCCCATGGAGTTCCCTCCTGCCCTCAATCTTCTCATCCAATTCGGATGCGGCTTCATCCTTCTCCGCTCCCTCTCCCGCGTTTTCAACTTTTTTGGCCTCTTTTTGATGCTCACCTTTTGGTTCAAGGTTTGGCGCTTCGGCTGGAATTCCAAGAGCGCCATTCGGTTCCTATGCGCTTCCGGAGGCGTACCAAAGGTCCGCTTCTGCCTCGATAAAGTTGCGTGGGGAGATTCTACAGCAAAGACCGGGCCTTTGAAAAAAGCGCGCCGGCCCAGGTCGAGTTCCTCCATCAGGAAGCGCGCCGTTGGCTCCCGAGAGCGAGCCAATGCGGGTCCCGAAGATGGGTCGGAGGTGAAGGGCGAAAACGAGAAGGAGGTTGGCAATGAGGATGAGGTGTTCGACGTAATGACGCTGAGAAAAATCGTCAAGATGGAGAGACTAAAGGCCAATGCGGCGTGTGCGGACCTCGAGACGGAGAGGACAGCGGCTGCCTCGTCGGCGGAGGAGGCCATGGCGATGATTCTGCGGCTGCAAAATGAGAAGAGCGCCGCAGAGATTCAAGCCACGCAGTTCCGGCGAATGGCGGAGCAAAAGCTAGATTACGACCAGGAAGTGATTGAGTCGTTGCAGTGGACCATCACGCAACACGAGGTTCAGAAGTGTGAATTGGAGGATCAGGTGGAGCTTTGTAGGGAGGATTTGAGGCAGTTTATGAGGGATGAGGACATAGAACAACTTGAAGTTGAGGTGAGTAGAGAGTACGCGTATGATAATGAGGAGGAGGATGGTGATCGTGATGGTAATTCTGTAGTTAGCTCTTCCGAAACCGAATCACAGATCTTGTAAGTTCTGACGCTTGTTATATACAAATGAAATCCCTTTACATAGACCTGTTTTGGTTTCCAATTGTAAATTGTATTTAACCATAATTTACTTAATAATAATATCGAAGGCCTATATATATTTTTTATTTTCTGCTCATGAATTAGACTCAAATTTTAGGTTCAATATGATACGTGTGAATAAATTCAATGCAGCACATGATGTTGCTAGGATTGAAGCTTGTATGCACTGTAGTAGAAATGATGGGTTAGGCTCTTAACCTTCGGGTTTATTGTTGTAACTTTGTTGAGAATTGGATGGAAGAACTTGCATGCAAGGATTTGTTCTGATGCTAGCGGTTGGCAATAATGTATCGGAGCCATATAGTCTGAAAGTTTAGCTTTACTTGCATAAATTGCAAGGATTCTTTGTAGTTCATGTGGTAGGGTGCCAGTTTCGGTGTGGTCATGTTTTATGGTATAGTTTTAGCCACTTTACTGGTAGTGAGTACAAGTATCCTTTGGTGCTTCGAATATATTTCTCCACAAGGCATATCTCTATTTTGAATTACAATTTTTTGTTCGTTGGATGCGTATAAGAATTCTTGAAAGATGTTCAACTTAACTGAAATGTTCACATCTTGTCGTTTTCTGATGGTGTTTTGTTTTTAACAGTACTCATTATTTTTGTTGTTTCATTAAAAAAGCTAAGGATTGGTTTGGGAACGGAGCTCATCTCCTTGCAAACATAAAGAACTTCCTAAGACGGAATTACATGCGTAAACGTATCTTATTCCCTCTGTCTCTTGGTTAGGGAAGAGGGGTAGCTCTTCTTAGATGTACAAAGCACAGGTTAACATCGACGTGGGAGAAAAATAAGAAGAAAAAATGGAATGAATTTCTTTATAAATCAAAATTAGCTCTATCCATAAATTAAAAAGTAAAAGTTTGAAGAGATTATGTAAGAAAAGTTTTGTAATTAATTTATGTATAAACTAATTTTTTAATTTATGGAGAAGGTATTTGAGAGTTTTTGTCCAAACATGATAATGGTATGTTTCCATCTCTTATGAAAATGAGAATGCAACTCCAATATTTACTTTTTGTTTTACAACAAGTACCAGTAACAAAATATCAGCAGATCCTGAAAAAAAGATATTGGTAGAGAAACATTTTCATGTGGGCTCAACTAAGCTTTCTGTCTATTTTGTATCTAAATTGGTTAGTTATATAGAGTAAATGACAAGAGGATGATTGATTTTGAGTTAATACATATACATTGTAATATTTAATGAACTTGAAATTGAAAGCAGCTGTCTATAGGTAAGAAAGAGCAAACAAGAGCATATAGATGACTAGACTAATAAACTTGAAGGTGGTGTTAAGAGAGAAATGAAGGATAATATCATTGATTGAGGTTACGTTCTAACTCTAAATATAAATCACATTTACCTAACTTTTGAAATTGATCCAATTATTATAATGTTATCCCTGCTTAAAGAGTTAAAATTAAAATTAATTTTCTAACTTGTTTTTCTCATCAAAAATTTCCTTTAAGATTTATTTCTTTCATTTAAACTTCCTAACCTTTGTTTTGTTAATAAATTTTATTATTCCACTATCACTTTTATTGTCATTATCTTCATCACATTGTATTTAACATTATATTCTCCTTATTATTATTATTATTATTATTATTATTATTATTATTATTATTATTATTATTATTATTATTATTATTAGTAGTAGTAGTAGTAGTAGTAGTAGCAGTAGCAGTGTTACTAATATTGTCAATAGAATCTATAGCTCATTCTTATAATAATTATTATTATTTTCATAGTTGTTATTTTTAGTCGACCATTATTATTTTGGTATTATCAATATCATTATTATTATTGTCACCAATATTATTGCTACCACATCAATATTATTGGTGTTACTCTCACTTCTATTATTGTTATTATCACTATTATCAGAACATACTAATATTTTTAAATATTCTGTCCTTATAATGGTATGCATCAAACGCCAGATAATATTAATGTTTATAGTATTTTTGTTCTTGTATCATTTTATCACATATTAACCATCCAATGAGTTCTTAATGTTATGTTTAACTAATCTAAAAGTGAAATATTTAATTAATAATTGAGATAATATGAGAGCAGGTATAGGTATACCTACTAACCAACGAGGATGACATACATATTGCACATCAAAAAGGGATGAATATGGATTTTTACTTTGATAGCGACAATGAATATAGTCAAACTTACACCTATGTTGCCTCATTATCATCCTTACAACCCAATAGAATAATTTCCCTAGTTAATTGACATATTTCACACAATCTATTTTGCAATGTTATCAATAATGATGACTAGATAATCTTATGATGGATTGTTGTTGAAATTGTCATTAGTAAAGGCGATTTTGCATAAACATCTCTTTATCAATGAATTTGTTACAATAACATTATTGATAACTTAGATATTGTTTTGGGTAAACTAGTATTGTCACCTGTTGTAAAGCTATCTAGGATGACATTGATGACACCTTGTATCGCTTCTTGATTTTGTTGCTAGGATTGTTGTCTACAATGCCATTTTACAAGTCCTTTACCTTTTCATCCTTAAACACTTAAGTCATGACCTTTGCTTACATTTCTGTTTTAAACAAAATGGTCAAAAGCTCTCAAAAGCATGAGGTTTTCAAACTCATGTAGATTCTTCAACTGTGTGACATATTTTTACAATAACACTTACTGGAGTGAATGTTAAGTTGGGATGCCAAAGATAGTGGGATAGTAATAATTATGGGATGAAGGTCTATTGGATTATTATATTTTTATTAGAATTTAAAGATATGTACACATAATAATAGTTGGTTCTTGTTTACATTTTGAAACTGAGTCTATTAATTATAATAGACAGTGGTTTAACTTTTGATTTCTTTGATTTTTGAATCTCAATTTATTATATTATAGAATTTAATTTTGAACACATTTTTCTATAGAAATATTTATGTCAAAATATAATTTTTTTAATACCATTTTTCTTGGATAGAAAACTTTTATCATTTATTTTTTTTCTTTTACCACGTTGAATATCACACACTTCATTTTAAAAAAATTATTTCTTGAGTTCAAAGATCAATAATTTTTTTATAAATAAATAAATAAATAAATAAATAAATATATATATATATATATGGAGAGTTGAATTACAAATATCCAAAAACTAAAAAAAAAAATCTAAAAACCTTGATTATTATATGTTTATAAACTAAAATATTATATTTTACATAAATATAAATATTAAAGTCAAAGGATAAATATTATTTGTATATAATTATTATCTTTTTATGAACATAATTTTAATTTATAAATTAAACAATAATATAAATATAAATTTTATTATTAAATTACTCAAACAGAAAAATAAAACATCAAAATTCAAACATAATGTTAAAAGCAATACATAATTTGAAGTTATTTAAATATGATTTATAATTAAATAATATTATAATTATATTTCCCTAACATAAAATTCTTAAATTTAAATGATAAAAATAATAATCTGTATAAATAAAATATTATATATTATTATTAAATAAATTTAGTGAGAGAAAATTTACCTTTTCAAGCAATAAAAAAAATTCAAAATTTGTGTCACAAAATAATTGAAAAGTCATCCTTTCACAAAGATACCGATTGATCCAAATTTTGAAAAAAAAAATAAAGGATCAAAATACTTTTCAAATAAAAATCTAACCAAAAATAGTAAAAATAAAAATAAAAATAGTTTAACATAATTTTTAAGTAACTATGGCTATAAAATTTAACAATATTACTATTCATACTCAAATTCTAAATTACAAGCATTTAAATTATTGGATTCATCGATAAGGACAACTTCATCACATGAGTTGTTTTATAAATTCAATTTTAAATTTTATGGGGGGTTGTATTGTAAATCAGTATATAAATTTTGCCACGTAGATGATATAAGCTTTATCAGAAAATTAGGGAATGAAACCATATGTTTAATGGCAGGAAATTGAATCTGATTTGGCATCTCTATCGTTTCAGTTGTCCTTTGTAGTTCTTCCTCTATTTAATGTATTTCATAGGCTGTAACATCACTGGCGTGGTCAGTGGCTGCACTTGGATTCAATCGTTTTGAAAAATAGGGTCAGTGTTTGTGGTGTCCTAAGTTATCAACCAAACACGCTTCATAGTACATCGAAACGGGGATGTTGCGGCTTTCGGTTCAACGAGGTAAGTCGTTGCATGTACTCTTTTGCTGAGATGCCCACATAAACAGGGGCTGTTCAAGTTTTAGAATTTGGAATTGGGTGAAGAAATGTTGAATTTTTTTTCCCTATTTTGGTGTTGCAGTGAGAAAGTTGAACTTTTTGAGTCCTCAGATCTCTGCAATGGGAAGGTCCAATTTCTCAACTGCTGCTGAACCATCTTCCAGTAAGAGCAATCCACCGGTAAGGTCTCGCTTGGAATATTTTCCTTTCATGGGTATCTTTTAACTACACCAGTTTTTTTAAAAAAATCGAAGCTTTACTGCTGATATTTTTCACTTTCTAAAATTATATTGCGTTTTGTTCATTTTGCTTAAAGTTTGTGGACTTTAGGAGTATCTGGTCAAGTGGAGTGAAAAGGGTAATCTTTTTGGCTTAATTACTCTACAGTGGTCCAAAGTTGAAGTCTTGAAGTGATTTTCAAGCTTTAGGTCCTGCATGCATAAGAAATTTAAGAATAGAACTCGACAATAAGTCTGTTAGGAGTCCTGAGTAGAATAAACTACTTGTGCTTAAGGCATGAGACTTCCCTTAATGGTCCAATCTGTTGGATTGAATTCTGTTCTTGTGCTTAAGTTGTAAAAGGTTAAATTGGTTTTTACATAATTCAATATATGCTATCCTCGTTGACTTATGAGCATTACGGTAAGTGCCTTTTGTGTTAATTAATTTTTAACATCTTATTATTCCTTCTTTTTTTGTTGGATTCCATCAGAGGGTTCCAAATCTTATTGGGGGCAGTTTTGTTGACTCAAAATCATCAACTGTCATTGATGTTATAAACCCGGTAAGTGTTTTTCTTTCGTTTGTTTGTTTTATACTGCATTTACAACTGTGTTTCCTTTTTGTAGCTTTGTAAAATGCAAAATTATTATATTTCTTTAATGTTATTGTAGGCAACCCAAGAAGTTGTTTCACAAGTTCCTTTGTCTACGGATGAAGAATTTAAGGCAGCTGTATCTGCAGCAAAGAGGGCATATCCATCATGGCGTAACACTCCAATTACAACACGCCAACGTGTTATGTTGAAGTTTCAGGAGCTTATACGCAGAGATATGGTAAGCATCTTAGAACATTCTATGAATATCACATTCATTCTAAAACAAAGAAACACCCATACTGGAACACAATATTTGTAATTGTTTTAGGACAAACTTGCTCTGAATGTGACCACTGAACAAGGAAAGACCTTGAAGGATGCTCAAGGAGATGTATTTCGTGGTTTAGGTTGGTCTTTCTAATATGTTGCTTGAGAATATTTTGTATTGTGATAATAACTATGGTCAGAAATTTTGATAATGCAATTTCTGAATATATTTGTTATTTAGAGGTGGTGGAACATGCTTGTGGGATGGCAACTCTACAAATGGGGGAATATGTTTCCAATGTATCACATGGAATTGACACTTACAGCATTAGAGAACCACTTGGTGTTTGCGCTGGTATTTGTCCTTTCAACTTTCCTGCAATGATTCCCTTGTGGGTAAGCAGTCTTCTATCTTTTGGGTAGCTTTTTGGCCATCTAATTAATATTTCATATTCACTTTTATTATTTGCTTGGCATGTCATTCATATCAGCATGTATGAAATAGAAAAAGTCTACTTTAGAATGATCCAAAAATATTTAGCCGGAATATTTTTTTTTTTTTTTATTTCTCAAAGCAATGTACTATACATAATATGGACAACATAACAAATTCTGAATGTATATCATCTGCAGATGTTCCCTGTGGCTGTTACTTGTGGTAACACCTTTGTTCTAAAACCATCAGAGAAAGACCCAGGTGAATTTTTTTTATTGATTTTGGTTGTCTATGAATAACCCTGACTATCACTAATGGAAAAATATATTCTTATTGTGATTGTGGTTCGAAGCAAACGTAAGGCCTCAGCCTGAACTATTCTGTGTACACTTTTAGTTGGAAACTTTCTGAATAATATAATTGCCTCTAGTTTATAACCGCCTGTGTAGGTGTCAATCTTAAGTTGTATGAAATTTATTTAACCCCCTCTTCATAAAGATTGAAACTCAACAGTACAATTCCTCAAATAAAAGAGGAGAGTAAGAAAGATTGAACACACAAAGTTCTAATACTAGTTCAGTTATTTTAGACTTCCATCCAATTGGATTTTGACAACCTTAGTCAAATCCTTCCACTAGTAAGATTCAAAGTATTAAAACACTCTTTACACAAGAAACTTAAAAAGACTCCCTCACTTCTTGAGAATTTCTTAACACTTAGAGAACCCTTCTACAAGCACATCCAGAAACACTATTGCAAGAATTAAAACCTACTAAAATTAACAAATGAAAGAAATCACATGGAAATTGTTTTACTCTACTCAAGCGCACAAGGAACTCAACCTTCATACCAAGCCATTAGAAAATGTAAATGATTTTCTCTCAGCATTTTGATAGCTCTTGATTCAAATCTTTCTAAAATTTTTTTAAGCTCTGAAAATGACTCGAAAACTTTTCTTGCAATTGTAGCTTCTTGTGTTTTAAAGAAGAAAATTAATCTATTTTTAGAATCTATTTTTAGAAATATAAGATTTCACAGATTTAATCTTTTACATGAAGTTAGAGGTCGTTTTCTCACCTCGAAACTCGTTTTAATTCGTTACAAGCCTTGGGAATTGATTAAAACAACTTTAGAAACACCTGGAGTTGAACAAAATCAATTTAATTTGTTTCCAATGATGGGAATCAATCAAATAATTTTTTATTGTCTCATAAGTTGTTCCTGGGTTTTTGCAATTGATTAGATGGCATGGTAATTGACTAAATCAAAGTTTTTTGGTTTACTTGAGCTGCTCACTGTTGTATAGTTGATAATGAATTTTTGTAATCTATTAAAGCAGAGAGCACCCAGATTCAGACAGGGCCTCAATACATGTTGTAATAGATTATCATTTGGTTGTAATAGATTATCATTTGGCTGCAATAGACTAATATGTGTCTTGTGAAAAACTAAACAACTTGAACCAAGTGAAATCTGTTGTCAAGTTATATTTTTTAGCAAAAAAGTTAAATTTCATGATTTGATTTTAATTCTATGGCTAGATAAAGACAATTATTACCTTAGGCATAATTAAAAGTAAAACAAACATGCCTAAATCTAATATGAGAAACCAAAATATAAAGAGAAGGTCTTCAATCCTTGAAGTCAACAGCTACTCTTAAGTCCTAGGACACAAATTTTGCTTCATTGGTCCACTTTTATTGTTCATCATCCTTGGTTTCATATGAAATGGGAAGAAATAAATTTCAGTTTAACGTTAGATGTGTTATCTCTGCTTCAGACCATCTATTTAGATATCACTTGGCTATTATCTGATATATGGTGTATTTTCCAGGTGCTTCTGTAATGCTTGCAGAATTAGCATTGGAGGCTGGTTTGCCAGAGGGTGTCTTAAATATAGTTCATGGAACCCATGTATGTGATCATTTGGTTTCCTTATTGAACTTTTATTTTCCACTTCTTTCTTGTGATAAAGGTAGTCAAGGGCTCATTGTCTTGCAGTGATTTCATCATGTATTCAAGTTTTAAATTAAATCTATAAATTGCTTATAATATGTTGTACGTATACTATACCAAGAATAGTTGATACTATCATAAATTTGATTTTACTCTTAAAACAGTTGTTCCAAGGCGAAAACATGTCACATTATTATGTCTCATGCAGTGGTTGTTCTTTGTGTTTCTTACTGATTGATCTTCTTAATCATCCAACTGGTGCAGGATGTTGTGAATGCTATTTGCGATGATGATGACATCAAAGCCATATCTTTTGTTGGTTCAAATACTGTAAGTCATTTCATACTTTTTTTTCTCTAAATCATGATTTTACGTTATTCTTCTTTTGGTGACCTTAAACTAGCCAAAGGCAATCCTTGTTTGTCAGAAAATTAATGTTTTTTGAGGTTTGACTGTCATAAACGTAAAAAGATGGATAGACAAAATCTCGTGATAAATGCTTAGATTTTGCAGATGATAGACCCCTTTTGGTTACTATTTGTGCTTATTTGATGTTCTAACTTTGTATCAAAGGCTGGAATGCACATATATTCAAGAGCAGCAGCTAAAGGAAAGCGTGTTCAGGTAGGTGTGGTTAGTTTATTTCTCTCCTTTGGAAAATTTTTGGTTTATAGCAATGCAATGATAAGTTGGGCAACTACACTATTGTTTGCAGTCTAACATGGGAGCCAAAAATCATGCAATTGTCATGCCAGATGCAAATGTTGATGCTACTCTAAATGCTCTAGTTGCAGCTGGTTTTGGTGCTGCTGGTCAAAGGTGTATGGCTCTCAGCACAGTTGTTTTTGTTGGAGATGCAAAATCATGGTATCACCTATTCTGTTTTGAGTTACTTCATATTTATTGCGACTTTTATAGTAGGGTATTACACTTGGAGCAAGTCTAAGCTCCTCTATCTGGTTGTCCAAAATGATCTGGAATTCTCAATGTATTTGATTATGTGCCAAGACTTTTCCTCTACAAAGATATAATTCAACTTCTCTATAGAGAAAGTTCTGTCCGATGACCATATAATCAAAATTTCTTTATATGGTTATTTTAATGCCAATGTTGGTATGACCAATTAGTTATATTCATCATTTTTAATAATTCTGTGAACATTGTTCTAAGGAAATACTATTCTGAGTTAAAGGAGTTCCTTGTGAAGCATGTGTAAAGGGAAGTTTACTTCAAAAAAATTTGTCGTTTGAAAAGTTATTTCGATGTTGTACTCCGAAATTTTTAAGAATTGCAACCTTTGCAATAATTATGCAGGGAAGCTAAACTTGTAGAGCGTGCCAAAGCTCTCAAGGTAAATGCTGGAACTGAACCTGATGCAGACCTTGGTCCGGTGATCAGCAAGCAGGTTTGTTTATGATTCAAAATTTACTTTTTCCATTGGATTCGAAGTAAAGATCTTGTGTATCATTCAGGCATTACTGCCATGGCCAATTGTTCAGTATATTTTAGCTATTTATGTTTATTTTTCTCGAATATTTTTATTGGCTGCACAGGCAAAGGAGAGAATACACAGACTAGTTCAATCTGGGGTTGAAAGTGGTGCCAAACTACTGCTGGACGGAAGAAATATAGTGGTAGCGTTTTATCCTCTTAAAACGTTCTGATTCAATGTAATATACCAAGCACTTTTGTCTTGTATTAACGAATTCATACATGCATGACAAGTAGGTCCCAGGATATGAATCTGGCAATTTTGTTGGCCCAACCATCTTATCAGATATCACTGCCAACATGGAGTGCTACAAGGTTACTGAATAACTTTAAGTGTATTCTAAAAGAATTCCCATTACTTAAGAGACTTAAAGTTTAGATGTTTGTTAGACTTGACTGTTTCTGACATTGCACGTGCAGGAGGAAATTTTTGGCCCAGTTCTCCTTTTCATGGAGGTGTGTCTGTTTGTTTCATCCTTAGAATTGCATTATTTTCTATCAAAAGAATCACAAAAATATAATTTTCGGTAAAATGCTTCCTATTCAGGAATAATTAACCCCTTCAGATGATTAACGATGTTCAAAACAATGGCAATTGATTAACCAGTGTTAAATTGTTTCTAACTTGAAAATATTTCCACGTCTGAGACTCAATTATCTTGAATTTTTCATTGACTCAATAGACAGATATGCTGATAAAGTGTTCCTTTTTTTGTCTTTCAACTTCAACAGGCTGATAGCTTGGATGAGGCCATAAACATTATCAACAGTAACAAGTATTTGTTAACAACTTGTTGTCATTGCCTTGTTTAAACTGCTGCATTTATTCTTACTTTGAACTTTTCTAATAGGTACGGAAATGGTGCTTCTATATTCACCACATCTGGCGTTTCTGCAAGGAAATTTCAGACTGAGATAGAAGCAGGCCAGGTAATGTTAAGTGAGATGTTTAACTTTGCATTGATAAATGAGGAGTATTAACAAATAACAACACATGCAGTAACTCTTTCTTTCTATCATATTAGCTAAATTTACATTGCCCATATTAAGCTTAGTATCAATCACGTTTTGTCCATCTACATGATATCTTGTAAGATTTTGCTCAAGGTTTTGGAGCAACTGTTTGTTGGTTGTATAATAAATGAATAAATAAATATATTTTGACTGTGTTATTCATTGGTAATGACTTGTTACTGCATTTGAACCAGGTTGGCATTAATGTTCCCATCCCAGTGCCTTTGCCCTTCTTCTCATTCACTGGCAACAAGGCATCTTTTGCCGGTGATCTCAACTTCTATGGTATAATAATGATTCCCCAAGTTATTTATTAAGTACAATGTTTTGGACTTACAATTTGTTTATAAACCCAAGTTATTACAATGTTTTGAATTTGCCATGCTTCATTGAATTACAGGCAAGGCAGGGGTTAACTTCTATACACAGATCAAGACAATAACACAGCAATGGAAGGATTCAACTGGTGGTAGCAAGATTAACATGGCAATGCCAACCTCGCAAAAATAATGTTTATTAGCCATAGGGTGCAGTTTAATGTCTCTGAAACATTTGTTCCCTTCAATAAAATGGCACTGTTATGCTTTGTCCTTTCTTTTATCTGATCTTTATTTCTTTTCTTCTGCATATTTTATCGAGTGAAGGTTTATGTGGAGCTGAATTCTTTAATACTACTATATATATATATATTGAAATGATGTTAATGAAGGAACTTAATTGAAGAATTAAAAGTAGAGAAACTTATTCCACTATAATATTCTTGAGGAACCAAAACAATAAAGTGTGTATAAATTACAGATACTAGAAGGGGGATTGAAGCCAAGAAAAATATTGTATGTATAAGGAATTAATTATAGCGATTGAAGGGTTAAAATAAAAATAAATATTAGTTTGAATATTGTACTCTGACTTATTAGTTATCGAAGTTTAGGAATTTTTAAGAAAGTCCTGAAAGTGCAACTTATAAATCATATTTAAACTAAGAAATTCAAATAATATAACATGAAAGTTTGTTCAAACTAATAAAAGAAAAATATAAGATAAATAATTCGTCCATAATATAAATATAAATGTGACTCTCAAGTTGAGTTTTACATCACTCGTACTAAACTTATTCAATTCTGGTTGGATCAAGTTTTACTTAATTATAAATAAAAAATAATTAAAGACAATTCACTCTATCATACTTTTAAAATACCAATAATTCGTATAAATATGACTTTTAGAATTGACATTTCGGAATGAATTTTTGAGGTATCAAAATGATTTTCGGAATAGGTATTTTGAAATAAATTTTGAGAATGTAAAAATCAACTATGAACATTTCGGAATACAATTACAAAAATGAAAAAAAAAAAAAAACTTTCAGAAAGGAGATTCCAAAAGAATTAAATTTTCAGAAAGGAGATTCCAAAAGAATTAAAGAAAACCTACATTCACACCTTTTGCACCTCCAACACCACCTTAAAAAACAACCTTTACAAATCACGCATCTTAAACTGTCCCAAAACAGTCCTGCTCAACAAGCAAACTTCACTGCCAAAAGTTAAACCAAGAAAATATCAATAACCCTTGAAACCGCCAAAATGCAAACAATAAACACTTTCACCTCCACCAACTCACACAAGCACACATTATCAAACAACTTCAGCAAACACCTCCAACCGTGATGATAACTTCTGCAACACCTCTGTCACTTAAACTCTCCTATATACATATGAATCCATAGGGACACGTTAGGTATTTTCTTTCTTTCATGGTGCAAGCAGCAAATGAGGGAATGAGGGGTGCAGGAAACAATTGCCTAAATAAAATATAACCCAATCTAATTGGGTTGGATTATGTTGACTTGGATCAAAACACTCTTTCTTTCTTCTTTTCAAAATCAAAGTTATCCTTCTTTTCTATTTTAGAAAGAGATTCTTAGTATTTTTTGGGTAAAAATACACATCTTCTAGTAATTAATTATTATAAAAATTTTCTGTCCAAAAGGTTATATATTCTTTTATATGATTCAATCAAAATAAATTATTTTATCATCCATGTTTACGATAATATAAAATCAAATTCATTCCATTACTACTAATTTGTTGATTGTAAGTTACTTGATGGACACAATATTTAGATTTACTAATCCAAGCATGTTAAGAGCCCGGTTGGTGTTTTCACACACTAAATTTTACAATGTAAAGGAAAAACTAATTTTAATTTATGTTTAAATAATTTAAAATAAAAATATAATACACCGTAAGACTCTCTTAAAACAAATTAATGTATTTCAATATTTAAAACTATTGAAAATTCTTAATTAAGTTTTAAGTCTCCTAAATTTGATATTTTAAATTGAGTCTTTATTAAACTTTTTTTTGTTCTATTAAGTATATTTTTCAATTAAAATTTTATTGTTTAATTTTTCCGTTATCTTGTTTATTTGTCTGTAGATTTTAACAAATATAAGATTTTGTACTTAATATTTATTACTAGTAATATAAAAGAACAAATGACTTATCGTTTTCATTAGAAAAGTATTGGATAGGAAAAGTCCGTCACAATCTCTTAATTGCTAAAGGTGATGATAATAATAAAAGTCATTTATCATTTTAAATTAATCACACAATATTTTTCTCTCAAATAGGTGGAAAAATTGGACTATGTTTTTGAAGCAGAAATCAAACAATCTCTTAATTGCTAAAGGTGATGATAATAATAAAAGTCATTTATCATTTTAAATTAATCACACAATATTTTTCTCTCAAATAGGTGGAAAAATTGGACTATGTTTTTGAAGCAGAAATCAATTACTAGTCAAACAAGTCTAGTGTAATGACTCAAAGTAAATATATAAGAGATCTATATAAAACTAAGATAACTGAAGCTCAACCTATTTTATCTCTTATGGCTGTTCTTTTTGTGGTATTAAATCTAAATTGTCCTATTTGATATACATCTCAAATCCAAGTTTTGAAACCTCACATCAATGGCATTAATATTAAAAAAGGAGTTTAAATCTAACTCAGTGACATCTTCAACATTAATAACTAATAAATATGCTTCAATAGAATGAAACGAGTTCATGTTTTTTAACACAAGGTGGTGCAAAGCGAGGCTGGTTTAAAGGTTCGTAAGTTGTTGAGTCGATAAAATGTTGTGCATATAATACAAAGAAAAACAGCTAGAAGTATTTGTGGAAGTGAGCTAAGTGGCCAACGATGTTCTGAAGTTGAGAAAACGAAATTCTAAAACCAAGTCTCCAACTAAGTAGAATAATAACCAGAATGACAGAATGTACAGTAGACACCAATTATGCAGTCTCTAGACTTCCTTCCAAAGTTCAAGCAATGTGACTTTCAACGTTTGTTGCATCAAGCACAGAAACTTCTTTACCTGTTATTCAACACTTCAGATTAAACCTGTAATTTTAGCGAAATGCTTCTTCCCATTTTTGTGAGAGGCCAAGGTAATCTCGCAAGGGCAGTTCACATTACAGACTTCACATCTAAATTTGGAATTATTGGTCCCAGCAGGTTTCTTTTGCAGTTTGTCTCCATTCTTGGTCTTAAAATTTATCTGATGGTTAATGTTCTTCTGTTTCAGTTCCTCTTTGGCATGCTCACTTTTCAGCTTCTGTGAAACAGGTTGATTCTTTGACTTCATAGCATTCTCCATAGCCCTGTGTTTGCTCCCTTGCAGGTGTGCATTCAAGGTTTTCTCGCTCGATGTTGTTACCTGGCATAAAGCGCAAGTCCACTCCTTCTGAACTTCCCTGTGTGTAGAAATCTGAGGAAGCTCTCCATCAGCCTTGTCTTTCACCTCTACTCCTTTACTTTCCAACATGGTTGGTGAAGCATTGTGACTTTGCACAAGTTTAGGCACCACAGGAATATGCTGCAATGTTCAACATTAGCATATAGAGGTGAAGTACTTATTGTAACCCCACCTAATATGATTAGTAGAATACATACATTCAAACATAATATATAAGATTGTCACAATATTTTTAGAGGAAATACACAACGACCTCATGCAAATAAGAATAGTATTGCCGAAATTTATCTCCATGACTACCAAGATGATCATATCAAGTCCATGTTAATGTATTGCCAAAACCTTTCATAAATGACTTCTTAGCATGTACAACTCTAAAATTCAACTTGAGAAATTTCTATTTTGAGTATATGATTTGAAACCTTACTTGATTGCCTGTAGGAATTTCTTTTTTTTCGATCACCTCCAAATCTTTGGTGGCTTCGCGTTCTGTTTGGAGCTTTTTCTCATTTGTCTGCACAAGATGCTATTTCAATAAAAACTCTCACAAGGAGACTTGGATTGGTTGAAATGACTCATGCAAGAGCTTGTAACAAGAATCACATTATTTTCATAACTGCACCAGCAACATAAAAACTTCACCTTTTGCATTTCTTCATGGTCAGTAACTCTACTTGCATTTGTTGCTTCTGTGACAGGTTTGTAAGTCGTGCTCTTCAATAGAAGAAAAGCAGAATTAGCTCAATTTTTCAATTGACTACAGAAGACATCTTTTATCGGTACAATATAGATGTTTACCTTGCTAGCAATGAGTTTCGTTAAGGCTTCTGTTCCATTCTCTTCTACATATCTCTCTGCATGCAGTAAAAAGTCATCTTTCTTGACAAAAAACTTCCTCCAGTTATTTAAACTACGTATGGCTGCTTGTGGATTTGAGGAGATGCATTTGCGAATAATATTATTGTAGGCATAAGAAGCTCGTTCAAAGTCTGGTACAATAAGCCAGAGGATGATCATTAACTTAGTGTAAGGCCAGAACTGGAACCTGATGTTAAACATGGGAATGAAAAGTTAAAACAAGTTGAAATGAATAATCACATTAAGCTGAAAAGAGAATCCATTTGCTGCAACCTAACTTCAATTAATAATAATAATTACATTGAGTTGAAATAATTATATCCTCACTATGCATAATTTTATTTCAATTACTTTACTGAGTTCCAACAAAATTCAGAAGACAAATTAACTAGACATATGTACGGCATTAAGCTTAACCAAATGAAAATAAACACTAGGTGACTGGATAATAAAATACCAACTTTTTCAGAAAATGAAAATATTTTTAATCAAAAGAGGATTCGGGATTTGTTAGAAAACAAAAGTAGTAGGTTTTACACGGACTCTTGACATTCAAAACAAGCTAAACATATTGATAGAATGAATTGCATGTGTTATAAAATGGCTCTGAATATGTGGTACAAAATAAGCTAGTTTATCAACCATTACAATACAGTTCACTTTTCCTACGAAGAAACCTTGAATTATGCAGCATGCATATTCTCTGCAACCGTATCAAGTGCAGATTTCTTGGCTATGTTAGGCTAATTGCAATGAAGAGAAATTTGTGTTTGAGTAAATTACACTTGAGGATCAACCAACTTATCCTCAAATTGCTTTCTATTTGCTGAATCAAGGTTCTAGTAGTCATATAGTAGACATGGTTTATGAAACAGCAGTCATTTCTCATGAAGGAAAAGGCTTTGTTGGAAGAGCAAAACCAAAGTCTGTAATCTCTATGCCTTGAAAGTAATTAATCTTTGGATATCAATTTGTGAATATCATTAGAACACATTGAAGAAAGAAAAAAGAAATAAACACAGAGACTCCTAGAAGGATTTCCATGCCCTATCTCTAAATTTAAAATCAGAAACCCCAGTGACACATGGGAAGTGCAGAGTTTGGTCCTCTCACATTGATATTAGAGTCAATCAGATTTTCAATCCCAGACAGAGAAAAAAAAAAAAAAACTTGATTCCATCAACTGGGGAAAATATGCCTTACCATTGAAGAAGCCTAAAAAAAGCATACTCAAATAGATAAATTAGCGAGAGGAGTATCCAATATGATATCAAATCCTTAGTTTCTTTGTAGGAATCGGTCTCAATTGCTTGTACAGAAGCACATCTGTCAAAAAAAAAAAAAAAAAAAAAAAAAAAAAAAAAACAAAAAAAAAAAAAAAAAACTTGATTCCATCAACTGGGGAAAATATGCCTTACCATTGAAGAAGCCTAAAAAAAGCATACT